>Ga0315273_10000070_pt1 | contig 85483 bp, 69 predicted proteins | sample YL17G02_0_MG_FD_205753 | JGI IMG/M metagenome (GOLD analysis project Ga0315273, IMG submission 205753) | Sediment microbial communities from Yellowstone Lake, YNP, Wyoming, USA - YL17G02_0 | ecosystem: Environmental > Aquatic > Freshwater > Lake > Sediment | place: USA: Wyoming | collected... | reverse complement strand
TCTGCGGCCTGCAAAGTGATTGGTTTCTTCGGCCGACCCGTACGCATGGTCCACCTCCTCGAAGGTTGGGCCAGTATAGCCGGGAACGGCCAACTTATGCAACGAATTGATGACTCAGCACACTAGCGCCACTCATTTCGTCTTTGCCGGGCAGGAAAAATCTGGCTTGTTTGGCCCTGTTCGATTCCTGTCGTAGACGCATTGGCAAACGCATCGGAGGAGAGCTATATGAGACGCGCTGTGGGAATTGGTTCGTTGATAATGCTGCTGACGTTGCTGGCCTCGGCACCATTGTGGGCTCAGAGCAAGTGGAAAGTCCCGGAACGAATCAAGGATAAAACGGTGTTCGTCAAATCGCCCGTGTTCCCTGATATGCAGGATACTCCCGGTTTGCCGCGGGTGCTGATCATCGGAGATTCTATTTCGATGCAATACGGGCCCGAGGTGCGGCGGCTGCTTGACCGCCGCGTGAAAGGGCACAAACAACTTCCGATTCTTATTCGAGAACTGGAGGGGCTGGGTTCTCCGAAGAAGGAGATTGCCAAACAGAGAAAGGCGTCGTAAAGTGCATCAAGCGAGAGTCGCAACTTTCAACGGAAAGTCGGGCAATCCGAGGCCACGGGCGCAAGACTGATATGGGCGCGTACCACGCCGGTGCCGGCCCGCATCCAGGTGCGGGACGAGAGCAACGTAATTGCCTATAACGCTATCGCCAAAAGAATCATGGATGAGCACCACATCCCTATTAACGACCTTCATGCACGCGTCCTGTCGTGGGGCCAGAAAGGGGCCGACTGGCAGTTGCCGGTCAACGAGCACTTCCGGGCAGAGGGGTACACTGACATGGCCACAGAGGTGGCGAGGTATATTCTGGCTGGCAGCGTTGCAGAAATGAAGAGTGGCCCGCGTTGAGCGTGTCCTCCGGCTGCACTCTTACAGAACCATGGAGACGTCCAACGGCACTGACACCCGACCGCAAGACGGGCATGCGGTAGTTCTTTGCTGTTGTGAGCGGCGCCGCTCACGGTAACGCCGCTTTCGGAAAATCCCCGGTATCATTGCTTCACTGCTCGTTCCATAGCAGTGTTGGCAAGGAGGACTCCCAATGCTGAAGCATTCAAAGATGGCAAGAAGGCAGTTCCTGGCGTCACTGGCCGCGGGTATGGCAAGCGCAGCGCAGATGGAAACGGACGGCTTCGACGTTCGCAGGATTAATAATTTCGCACCGTTCAGCATCAGGATGCGCGAGCCTTACGAACTGGCGGGCAAACGTCTCTTCTTTCAGAATTGGTACTATATCCGCCCCGGCGATCTCGCCTGGCGGGACGAAGCAGGAAAGCAGGTGGGGCTGGAGGATGCTCTGCCGCCCGGCACGGCTAACCTGACGCATAAGGACCGGCCGTTCGGCATCCGCCTGGTCGCCCAAAAGGCGCAACGGATCGGACCGTTGCTCGAGCCCGATCGCCCTTGGGAGGAGGGGGCCGGCGTGGCCCTGACCACGGTGATCAAAGATGGGGGCATATACCGCGGTTGGTTTACTCGATGCGTAACATCCGGGGATCCACCCGGAATGAAACATTATTGCTATTTCGAATCGAGCGACGGGCTGAGCTGGAAGCGTCCCAATTTGGGCCTGGTGGAAGTGAACGGCAGCCGCGCCAACAACATCATAGACATTCCTGACCGTCCTATAGACGGCAGCATCTTTATCGACCCCTCGGCGCCGCCGGCTGAGCGCTATAAGCTGTTGGCCCATACCGTTTTCCCCGGAGAGATTTGCAAGGCCTATGCGCGCCGGCGGCCGAAGGACTGGGACCCGATGGTCACGCCAAAGGCCGATGGCGGCGGCCACGGCTTGTTTGGCGCGGTCTCACCCGACGGGCTCCACTGGACCAAGCTCCGGGAACCCCTCGTCCTCGAGTTTACGGACACGCAGGTGATCGCTTACTACGACCAGGCGTTGCGTAAATACGTCGCATACACACGAACCTGGGTGGGCGGAAGCACTGGCCGCCGCTCGATTGGACGCTCGGAGACCTCCGACTATCGCAACTTCCCCTTGCACGAAACCATCCTGGAGCCCGGTCCCGAACTGTTACCGTCAGACACGCTTTATTACAACGGCAAAACCACCATGCCGGGAGCCCCGGACCACCACCTGCTGTTCCCTACCATCTGGCACACGGCGCACGATAGTACCAGTGTGGCCCTGGCCAGCAGCCACGATGGCAAACTCTGGCATTCCCTCGCCGACTCTCCCGTGTTTTCCACCGGGCCGTTTGGCGCGTTCGATGGCGGGGTGTTATTCGCCCATCCCAACCTTGTGGAACTGCCCGACGGACGCTTTGCGCTGCCCTACACCGGCTTTAGCGTGCCGCATAAATACCCGCGCAAGCTTTGGAAGTTTGCACCCGGCTACGCGATCTGGCCGAAGGGACGTTTGGTTGCGCTGGAAGCCAGGGAGCGGGGCGAGTTCACCACCGCGGGAATCGTGCCCCGGGGCCGCACGGCGCGCATCAACGCTCTGACCCGGCGTGGCGGCAGCATCTCGGTGGAGGCCGCGGAGTTGGACGGTAAGCCGCTGCCCGGCCATTCATTCGCTGACGCCCGCCCCATCGTCGGCGATCACCATTGGACAACGCTTAGCTGGGGTGGAAAAGAAGACCTCGGCCATAAGAATAACAATGGAATCGTCTTTCGTTTCCGTTTGGATCAGGCGGAGGTTTACGGCTTGGAATTCGTTTGACGGATGCGCCTGGTGGCGCCCGTCATGGTACCGGTGTTGGGAGTGAAAGAAGCTCCCGAAGGAGTTGGTGCAGAATGCGCTCTGAACTGTGCAGGTTGATTGCGTTGGTTTTGCTGTGGGGGCCGGCGGGGACAGGCCTTCTTGCGCAATCCAGCGGTAACTCCGGAACAGGAAGCTACGAAGTGCACATTCGGGATCGGGAGGCCGTGCTGTTCCCGTTTGACCATGAGGCTATTCCATTTCGCTCCGGCCTCGAGGTGAGTCTCCAGAAAGCCCGCCGGTACAAGAACAATCCCGTGCTCCGGGTTGGCGAGCGGGGCCAGCCTGACTCGGTCGGCGTTGCTCTTTACGGCACCGTCATACCCATTGGCGGCGAATTCAGGATGTGGTACCTCTGCGCGGGCGACCGGGAAAAGGGAGCTGGTTTCTCCTGGATGCCAGGCGTCAGATGGAGAGTCTGTTACGCGACGAGCAAGGATGGGATCAACTGGCAGAAGCCGGATCTCGGCTTGGTGGAATATGGCGGGAACACACGGAATAACCTGGTGGCGTTGGAGCCGATCAAGGGCGACGCCATCGCCTCCGTCGTCATTTACGAACCAGACGCTGCGGACCCGCAGAAGCGTTTCAAGATGATTTATGAGAACCCCGGCCTGTCAAATTCGGCCGCCTACAGCCCGGATGGATTGAGGTGGACCAATTCGTCAGGGAACCCAGTCACCAAATCATTAAAACTTGAGCCCAGCGGGCTCATAAAATACAACGGCCTTTACTACCTGATTGGCCAGGGCGGTTTCAAGAAGCGCGTCCTCGTCGTGGCGGCCTCGCCCGATTTTGAGCATTGGACGGAGGCGGTATCTCTCGGCTTCCGGCGCGATAGCCTCGGTCTTCTGCAACCCCGGCCCTTCGGAGGCAAGACCGGCGAGCAGGTCCATCTTGGTGCGTCTCTCTGGGATCGGGAGAACGTAATCCTCGGCTTTTATGGGCAATGGCACGGCCCCGATCTCGAAAGCGATGACCGGCGGGATATGAGGATGGATGTAGGATTGGTGATCAGCCACGATGCTCTGCACTATTACGAGCCTATTCCTGACTTCAAGATCATTCCGGCGGGCGATGAAAAGTTCGCGGTGCTGGGTTTCAGCGCGCGCCTCGTGCAAGCGCAAGGGTTCTTGAACGTGGGCGGCCAGACCCTTACGTATTACTCCCTTTGGGGGCCCGGAGGCGCGGACGGGGTGTACCTGGCAACTTGGGATCGTGATCGTCTGGGTTGGTATTCGGTTCCTTCGGCGGCGACAGAGGGACAGGAACCCGTAAAAGGCGTGGAACCGCAATTCATCTCCTGTCCGATCTGGATTGATAAGCCACGGGCAAACGTTTACGTGAATGCCGGGGGGCTCGGCGAGCACAGCCAGGTCACAGTTGAAGTTTTGGACGACAAGTTCCAACCTATCCCGGGTCTTTCGGGCGCTGACAGCTTGCCGCTTAAGAAGCAGGGGTTTCGCGAGCAGGTCCTGTGGCGCGGCGGAGAAAGCCTTCACAAGTTTAGTCATCCCATCCGGCTTCGCGTGAAATTTGGCGGGCTTCAAATGGAGCGCGCTCGAGTTTACGCGGTGTATCTGGACTGAAACCGGGACGCTCGTAACTTGCCCAGTTGGAGTTAGAGAAGGAAGAGCCGTCATGAGTGAGCGCCCGCCCCTATCGAGAAGGGAGATATTGAACTCCATCGTCGCGCTCGGCTCGGGATGCGTAATGGCGCGGGCCCATGGCCAGGCAGGTCCGGACCGGGCGCGCGGGGTTGTGCGTGGTTCCCTCACCGATGCTGCCACCGGCGCACCGGCTGCCGCTAAGATCCGAATTACGGACCAGCGCAGCGGCGAAGCATTTGGCCCGCGGCCTGCATCAAGACCATGCCGAAGTCCGAGCAGGGCGGCACGCGGTACTTCTACGCGCGCGACCGGTATGAAATGGCCATGCCGCCCGGCAGTTACCGCATGGAAGTTGTGTGCGGCATCTGTCATGAGACTGTCGTTCGTCAATTCCAGGTCGAGCCCGGGGCGGCGCAGACAGTCGATGTGCGCATCCCCGTCCTGCGCGATCCTCACGCCTCCGGGTGGTACTCCGGCAACACTCACACCCATTACAACCTGGACATCGAAGAGGATCCCGACGACCGCCTGTGCCTTGTGCCGCCCGCCGAGGCGCTCGATGTAAGCGTCATCAGCTACGTGGTGCGGAACCGTATTGAGTACGTTACGAACCGGTATCCGGTCGGCCGGCTGCCTGCGTTTTCGAAGAACGGAACCATCGTGGATATGGGCGAGGAGTGCCGGAACAACATACCCGAGGGCAGCCACGGTTACGGACACGTCCTGTTCCTCAACATTCCGCGGCTGGTCGAACCCGTCTCCACCGGTTGGCTGGCTCGCCAACCGAATGCCCCGGATTTTCCTACCATCTCCATGCTCTGCAAAGAGGCCCGGAAGCTAGGAGGCACAGCGATCTGGTGCCACAACGGCAAGCGCATGGAACTGCCGGTTGCCGCCGCGCTCGGCGCTCTGGATGCCTTTAACGTGGGTGACTCCCAGGAGGGCGAGTACAGCCGCTATTACCAGTTGCTGAATTGCGGTTTGCGAATGCCGATTTCGACCGGAACCGACTGGTGGATCTACGACCACAACCGCGTGTTTGTGCAGATACGCGGGAAGTTCAGTTACGACACCTGGCTGGAAGGCTTGCGCGCGGGCAGGACCTTCATCACCAATGGCCCGCTGCTCGATTTCAGCGTGGACGGCCGCATGGCTGGCGAAACGGTCGTTCCATCCCGCCGTGTTCATGTGCGCGCGTACGCCCTTTCGCGGCTTCCCTTCGAGCGCTTGCAGATCATTCAGGACGGCGAAATAGTGGCCGAACGTACGGCGGCCGGCGGGCGCGAGGCCTCGTTCGAGGGCGATATTGCCGTCGTGCGAAGCGGTTGGATGGCCGCACGAGTAGCAGCCAACGCGAGGACACATGCCAGCCGTGTAGTTTTCGCTCACACCGGGCCGGCATACCTCAAGCTGGAGCGTCGCGCCAACCTCAGTGGAGCAGCCGTGCTCGTGGATGAGCTCGCGGACTCGATCCACTTCATCCGCAAGAACTATGAATTTGCGAGCCAGGCGGACTTGGCGATAGCCGTCGGCCGCTTCGAGCAAGCCCGGCAACACTACGCGAAGCTGGCCGCGACTTGCAGCGGCGAAGACTGCATGAAGCGCACGCTTTCTTAGCGCGCCTTTCTGGCGCCGGGCAGGACTTGGAAATGCGGAATCTATTTATGCAAACAAGGCGTGATTTCTTAAGGGCCGCAGGCGCGGCAAGCATCGCGGGTTCACAGCGGCCAGGCGCCCCGTCGCCGAACGATCGCCTCAACATCCTGGCCATCGGCTTGGGCGCCAGAGGTACGAAAATCGCGCTGTCGACCGCCGGCTTTGGGCGCGTTGTCGCCGTTTGCGACGCCGATAGCGCGCAGACTGACGCGTTTCTCGAAAAACTAGCGGAGCAGCAGGCGGGCAAACCCGACATCTACAAGGATTATCGCAAAGCGCTCGAGCGCAAGAACATCGATGTGGTGACCATCGGCACGCCCGACCACTGGCATACCGCTATCCTGCTGGATGCGCTGCGTACCGGTAGGGACGTGTATTGCGAGAAGCCGCTCACGCTGACCATCGATGAAGGCAAGGTCATCTGCAAGGCCGTTCAGGCCACCAGGCGCGTGGTGCAGGTGGGCACGCAGCAGCGCTCCGAGATGAAAAGAATGTTCTTGAAAGCGGTCGCCATCGCCCGCGCCGGACGGCTGGGAAAGAAGCTGACGGCCACCTGCATGATCGGCACCCACCAACCGGGCGGGCCATTTCCAGTGACCGATCCGCCGGGCACGCTCGACTGGGACCTGTGGCTCGGTCAGGCGCCCAAGGCGCCCTACTCGGTCCAGCGATGCCATCGCACTTTCCGCCAATGGTTTGAGTACTCCGGCGGAATGATGACCGATTGGGGCGCCCACCACGTGGACATCGCCCAATGGGCGCTTGGCGCGGATAATACCGGTCCCACCGAAATCGAGGGCCAGGGCGAGCTGCCCTGCGGCCGTGAAGCAACGCTCGCAATGCTGGTTCGGCAAGAGCGGCTGCCCAATTGCTACAACACCGCTACCGCCTTCCGGATAACGATGCGCTTTGCCAGTGGTGATACCATTATCGTTCGGGAAGGTCCGCGAAACGGCATCGAGATCGAAGGAGAGAAGAGCCGGTTGTTCGTCAGCCGCGGCGAGCTGACCGGGCCTGCGATTGACCAAATCCAGGAAAGCGGAAAAGAGCAGGCGTGGCTGGAAGACGAGGTCGTCCGCCTGTACAAGGGGCGCGAGCCCACGACGCATATGAACAACTTTCGCGATTGCGTGCGCGAACGCTCCCAGCCGATTTCCGATGTCTTTACGCACCAACGCTCGGTCACCTCATGCCACCTGGCCAATATCGCGCTGCTGCTCGGACGAAAGTTGAAATGGGACCCGGCTGCGGAGGATTTTCCCGGCGACAAAGAGGCGCGCGCGCTGTTGAAGCGCGAACGGCGCCGGCCGTATGTGATTCCGTCATAAGAAAGCGGAGCAGAAAGCCGGCCGCGGATCTGCCGAGAGAGGTCGATCATGTTAGCTTCCAGATACTCGATGCTACTAATGGCGGCGGTATCGCTGCTGCCGTTGGCGCTGGCCGCGCAACAGCAGGTAAAAAGAACCACGCCCGGCTCCGCCGAGACGCCATTCCTCCCCGGTGAGAAGTGGCGCATACACGACACCACCCGGCCGAGGCCGCGCGTCATAACGCCGGGAACCGAAAGCTCCCAACAGCGGCCGGGCCGCGCTCCCGCGGATGCGATGGTGCTATTCGACGGCAAGGACCTGTCCAACTGGCTTTCCTTGGCGCGCGATACTGGCGAACTCGGAGAGCCGAAATGGAAGATCGAGAATGGGTATATGGAAGTTCTGCAAGGCGCCGGCAACCTTATCACCAAGGAGAAATTCGGCGATTGCCAATTGCACCTGGAGTGGGCCTCGCCCGCCGAAGTAACGGGCGACGGGCAGTACCGGGGCAACAGCGGCGTCTTTCTGATGCGCCGCTACGAAATCCAGGTCCTTGATTCCTACGAAAACGCCACCTACGCCGACGGGCAGGCCGGGGCGATGTACGGCCAATGGCCGCCGCTAGTCAATGCCTGCCGTAAGCCGGGCGAGTGGCAGACCTATGACATCGTGTTCGAAGCGCCGCGATTCAAGGACAAGGCGCTGGTGAAACCGGCAACCGCTACCGTCTTTCACAACGGCATCGTGCTGCACAACCGCCAGCCGTTCCTCGGTGACACGCCGCCTGCTCGCGTGGTTTTCACGCCGCACCCGTCCGAAGAGCCGCTGGTGTTGCAAAACCACCGCGGCGACAAGGTGCGCTACCGCAACATCTGGATCCGCCGCCTGACCGGGTACGATCAGCACTAGCGCATCACAGTGCGGCCCGGCGCCTCGGCGCGCCGGCGGCACGAAAGAAGAGTCACGGGAAAAGTCGAAGGATTGGAGACCGATGAAATCCTGGAAAATTGCTACTGTTTTCGCACTCGTTATCGCCGCAGGGGCGCTGTATTCCTACCAGCTTTCGCCCAAGGCCAAGCCACAGGGCTTCGCCGCCAGCGCATCCGAGCCCGGCGCCACACCCGAAGAGAAACTATGGGAAGTGCTGGTGCTGATGGGCTGCGGCGAGCAGCAGCCTTCCAACTGGGATGGGCGGGCCGCCGTCGCCTCCGGAGAGTTGCTGGCCATCGAAGGCTATCGCTTCGTCCTGCCCGACCGGCTGACGCCCGAGGGGGGATGGCGCATGAGCACGCAAGCTCTCCTGGTTATGCCCGAGTCCTCGCTCGCGGCCAAGCGCAATGACCAGCGGCGCATGGTTCCCAAAGGCGTGTTCTTGCGTGGAGCCGGCGATTCCGGAACGCGCGTCTCGCTGGACATCGGCGGCCGGCGGTTCAGCTTCTCTCCCATGGAACTGATTCCCGGCAACGTCACTCCTTTTCTGGAGGGCAAAGTCGAGGTCATGCGCTCCCTTCCGGCCACCGATTTGTCCGGGACCGAACTGCGCCAGCACGATTTTCCGGCGCTGGCAGCCGGGCGCGACGGAACGCTGTGGGTCGCCTGGGCCAGCTATCATGACCGCCGCCAGGAACTGAATCTCCGCTTGCGCCGCAACGGGCGCTGGAGCCGGCTGGTCCCGGTGGCCCGCGCCAGCGAGGACTTGTGGCGTCCGCAGCTCGCTGTCGATTCCACCGGCAAGCCCTGGCTGATTTGGGCCCAGGCCGTCAAGGGCAATTGGGATATCTACGCGATGCCCCGCGACACAGATGACGTGTGGGGGCAATCGCAACGCCTCAGCGACAATGCCCTACCCGACATCGAGCCGAGCGTCACTACCGCGCCGGACGGAACCATCTATGTTGTTTGGCAGTCGTTCCATGGCCGTCACTCGAGCATTCGCCTGCGCTACTTGCGCGGCGGTAAGTGGTCGCCGGTAATCGCCGTATCCGACGGGGCGGCCAACGACTGGGAGCCCGCGGTGGCCGCCGGCCCCGACAATCGTGCCTGGATCACCTGGGACCGCTACAACGCCAGCTACGATGTGTACGCGCGCTCGTATTCGCCCGGCAGCGGCCTGTCGCCCGAGATGAAGGTGGCCGGCAGCGACCGCTTTGAGGCCCGTAGCAGCGTGGCCGTAGACAGCCGCAACCGGCCCTGGGTTGCCTGGGAGACCGGCGGTGTGGATTGGGGCAAGGATCTCGGCAAGGCTCTGGGCGACGATAAACCGCAGGGCTCCCCGCTGGGCGATCGCCGCCGCATCGAGGTCGTCGTCCTGGATAACGACGGATGGAAAAGCGCGCCGCCACTGACCTCCGCCGGAGCGCTCGCCGAAGGCAGCGCCGGCGAGGGTAGCCCGCTTTTGTATTGCGACCCGGCCGGCGATGTGTGGCTGGCGTTCCGCCGGTGCTACAGCTTTAGAGTGTTTGACCGCAGCGTCTATTGGGAATCTTACCTGACCCGGCTGGAGGGCGAGCGGTGGGCCGCCCCGGTTCTTCTGCCGCGAAGCTGGGCCCGGCCCAGCGCGCGCCTGAGCCTGGGGGCACTAGATGGGCGTATTTGGGCTTTCTGGACCAATGAAAACCGCGAGTTTGCCTTTGCCGGCCGGCCGCTTTCGATGCGGGTGATGGCCGGCTCCGTGCCTCTTCCGCGCAAAGCTCCCGAGCCCAAGCTGGTCAAATATCTGCCGCCGCCGGTGACCGGCCCGCGTGTGGCCACGGGCAACGAGCGTGGCGACGTGGCCGCCGTCCGCTCGCACACCATTCAATTACGCGGCCAAACCTTCCGCGTTTTGCGCGGCGAACTGCATCGCCACACCGAGTTTTCCCAGGACTTCGGCGGGCTGGGCGACGGAACGCTGCCGGAATTCTACCGTTACGTGATCGATGCCGCCGACCTCGATTTCGCCGCGTCCACCGATCACCAGGCCGGAGGTGTGGACTATTGGAATCAGATCGGGCTGGAGTCCGCGGACATGTACCACTTCCCAAGCCGCTTTGTGGCGCTGTACGGCTACGAACGCAATATGCCGCGCCCTCACGGGCATCGCAACATTATTCATACCAAGCGCGATTATCCCATCGTGCCTTTTTTCCAGCGCATCAGCCCAGAGTTCGTGCTGCCCGACACTCCCGACGGCGAACTGCTGACCCAAAACAGCGCCGACTATGGCGGCTCCAACGCCGACGACACCCGGCTGCTGTACGAAGAACTGCGGAAGTCCGGCGGCCTGGCCATCCCGCACACCACCGCCGGCCAAAATGAATGGGGCGACAACGACCCGAAGCTGGATCCGGTGCTGGAAATCTACCAAGGCGCTCGCACCAGCGCCGAGCACCAAGGTGCGCCGCGCGGCCAGACAAAGGCCACCCTTGGTTACGCCTGGGATGCCTGGAAGAAAGGTTATCGCATCGGCGTCATCTCGAGTTCCGATCACTACTCGACGCATATTTCCTATGCGATGGTTTACACGAAGGCGAACAGCCGCCAGGCTGTCTTCGACGCAATTCGCGAACGCCGCACCTACGGAGCGACGGACAATATCCTGCTCGAATTCTGGCTCGGGGATCATTTCATGGGCGAAGATTTCTCTGCCGAGGCCAACCAGCCGATTCGCGTGAAGGTGCGGGGCACCGGGGTGGTTGAGAAGCTTCAACTGATTCGCGATGGGAATTACATTTATCAGTCGAGTCCAGGAAAGCAGGTTGCCGAGCTCAATTACCGCGATCTGGAAGCGGGGCCGGGCGAGCACTGGTACTATGTCCGGGTCGAACAGCGGAACGGCGAGCTCGCCTGGTCTAGCCCGATTTGGGTCCGTTATCGCTGATACGCCGACACACTCTAGCAACAAGTGCGGCAAGCGTGACCTGGTGCTCTTGGCCGATAAGAGGAGTTAATACGGCCTGATGAACGAACATCTTCTGCATTCAACAGTGCACCAAATCAAGGGGTATTCCATGACTGGACTTTCGCGTATCCTTTCCGTCATTCTGCTGCTTGCGATGGTGTGCAGCGCGGCTACGCAACCTCCGAAGACCAAGAAATTCCTGACCAAACCGCTGGTGATCGAAGACCAGGGCAGCTTCTTCATTGGCGGCGTGCCGAAGATCACCGACTACGCGACCAATTTCCCGCCGGCTCCCAACCAGATCACGATTGGGCAGATGTACGTACAGTTCCAGGTGCCGCAGAAGAAGAAGCCGAACATGCCCCCGGTTATCATGGTCCACGGGTCCAGCCATACGGCCGCCTGCCTGGAGGCGACACCGGACGGGCGGGAAGGCTGGTACCCCTACTTCGTACGCAAGGGCTTTTCGACCTACCTGGTGGACCAAGCGGGACGCGGGCGTTCCGGGTTCGACGAGTCCGCCATCCACGAAGGCCAAGCCATGATCAGAAACGGCGACGTCGAAGGTGGTCTGGCCAAGATTCAGCAATACCACCGGATTCCCGATAATGACGCCTGGACGAAATGGTTCGGCCGCCTGGTACCGCCGGGATCGACCATTCTGACTGGGCAACTAATCCAACACGGCGACCCGGCGCATCCTCCGGCCGACGAGGCGCTGCGCGCGAACGATCATGCCGCGGCTTTCCCTGTCGGCGCGGTGGATGCAAACATAGTTAAACGGGGGGGAGCGATCGGCCCGGCGCCGGCTGGGCCCAACACCGCTCTTGCTCTGGAGTACTACAAACAGTTGGTTCCCAATACTGAGGTAACGCTTCCGGGCTCCACCTGTGCTAGCTGCGAGCCGAAGCAGGTGAATGCAGGCAGCACCTGGACGCCGCTGGCTCTCGCGCTGCTGGTAGAACGCCTCGGCGGGGCGATCGTGATCACACATTCCCAGGCGGGGGGGCGGGGGCACCACATGACCCGGATTCTAAGGGACAGGGTCCACCTGAGCATGCTGAAGGGGCTGATTACCCTGGAAGGCAGTTGTTCCTTCACGGGCAGCGGGCTCAAGGCCGAGGATTTCGACAATGTTCCCTACCTGGCTGTAAAAGGAGATTACGCTTCCGCCAGCGCCGATGCCAAAACCTGTGAGGCGTCCATAACTGAGATTCGGAGCCGGCGCGCGGGTGGAAATGGAACGGCGAGCGCCGAGTACATCAAGCTTGGCGAGTTGGGCAATCCGGCGCTGAAGGGCACGACGCACATGATGATGCTGGGAACCAACAACCTCGAGGTCGCGGACGTGATTCTAAAATGGGTGGAACTCAACATCCCGCCGAGGAGCGGTAAGCGCAAGAGGTAAGAAAAGCGCGTTCCTTCTTGCCCGAGATCCCACGGCCGGGTCAACTCACAATGATCCCGGCCTTCCTCATCTCGCCTTTAACAAAAGCAAGATTATCGGCGATGATCTTCTTCAGCTCGTCCCTGGAGATGGTGGGTTTTTTGCCATTTTGAGCGCCGCCTAGACGCGGGTCTTTACAGTGCATCTGAACGGGTCCGGCAAAGTTGGCCGCTCTTACCATCTGGAAGAAGCGTCCCCAATTGACCATGCCTTCGCCGTCGGTGCACCATTTGTGCTCCCATTGTCCCTTCTCGTTCCTCGCCCAGACGAAATCCTTGACCACGATGCCGCGGACATACTTCTCGACAATTCTGAAATTGTCCACCCATGCGCTTACGCCGCCTTCGGCGGTGGCGTGGCCGACATCATAACTGAAGCCGGTATAGCGCGGGTCAAGGCCCTTAATCAGGTAGTACATGTCCAGGATCGGAGCGCCCACCATACCGAGGCCGGAGTGCGTATCATACATCGCGCAGATCTTGTACTTCTCGTTCATCTGCGCAAGTGCGTCGATCTTCGGCTTAAAGCTTTCCAGTTGAGCGTTAAGATCCCGGTCATAATCATACTTAAACCAGCCCCAGCGGTAGTACCGGATGCCCAGCCCGGCGGCCGTCCGCAGGATGGCCTCGCAATGAGGCGAGTTGGTGTCGACGATCTCGGCCGTGATCATGGGAATAGCTAGGCCCGACTGGTGGATCGTCTCGACCGCTTTCGGCAGGTCGCGCTCGACCTTCTCCGGTACCACGTGACCGCCGTTGCGCACGGTTAGGTCGATGCCGTCGAAGCCGACCTCCTTCGCGATTGCGCACATCTCCCTGACGTCCGTCCAGTGGAACTGCTTCGAGAAGACGCAGATCGGAGCCGGCGGAAGAGCAAGGGCTGGAGCAGGCCCGGGCGGCGCCGCCTGAAGGCGATTGACCGCGGCGCCCGCCACAATCCCACCAAGAAGTTGGCGACGCGACAATGCCTTTTCTATCTGTGTAAGCATGAATGCCGCCTCAGAGGACCAGATAGGGCTTTCTATACGGGTTGCGGGTAAGTAGCCTGTTAGCCTCGACATCGCCGACGAAGCGGGTGGCGCCCGCCTCCAGCACCAGCTTTCGCCCGGTCCGATAGCTGATATTGGCCATGTGCACCAGTTCGGCGGAACGCACTCCCTCCTGGACGTCAGCAGCCAGGTCTTGCGGCCGGCGCTTGCGTACGCAATCGAAAAAGTTGTTGACGTGGGGATAGGTCTCGTCGTGCTCCTTGTCCTCGACGACCCGCCCGGATTCGCCGGGCTCACGCTTGGGGCCGCGAAAAGTCTTGAAATTGCTGTCTTCGGTGACCATGTATCCATCGCTGCCGTAGAAAAGATTCCCCACGAAGTTGTCGGATCCGCGACGCTGTTCCATTTCGCTCTCGGGGCCGGTGATCAGTTGACGCACTTCGAAAGTCATCAGGCAGTCGCCGTAATCCCAAATAGCGGCCTGGACATTGGGCGTTTCCTGGTCGTCGTCCCAGATGTATTTCCCGCCGCCACAGTACGCCGTCTTGGGATTGACGGACTTGTTGAGTCCCCAACGCGCCACGTCCACCTCGTGGATGCCCTGGTTGCCGATGTCGGCATTGCCAGTGTCCCACAGGTAATGCCAGCCCCTTTGACGGTTCTCGGTGTACGGCCGCATGGGAGCCGGCCCAAGGAACAGGTCCCAATTGAGAGTCGCCGGGGCCTGGGTCTCCGGTTTGTGCCCCATCGATCTCCGCTGCTTATAGCAAAGCCCGCGCGCCATATACACTTTTCCGATGTAGCCTTGCCGCAGCAGCTCTATCGCCCGCTTTTTGTGGGGCAGGCTGCGGCGCTGCATGCCGACTTGCACCACGCGGTTGTGGCGGCGGGCCGCTTCCACCATGCGCTGTCCTTCGAAAACGTTGTAACTCGCCGGCTTCTCCACGTACACGTCCTTGCCGGCCTGGCACGCCCATATGGTTGCCAGACTGTGCCAGTGGTTGGTTGCGGCGATGAAGACAACGTCGACTTCCTTATTCTCGTAGAGCTTGCGCAAGTCGACGTAGGTTTTCGGCTTGGGCTTGCCTGGAGCCACGACCTCCAGCCCCTGCTGCGCTCTGGCCTCGTCCGGATCGCAAATCGCGTGCAGATTGATATCCTCGCGGCGCGAGAGGTGCGTAATGAGGTAGCGGCCCCGCCCACCGACGCCGACGATACCCACTCCGACCTTGTCGTTGGCGGCCCATGAATGGGATCCAAGGGCCAGCCCAGCCGCAACCGATTCCACGAAATCACGGCGATTCATCGCATCCTCCTGGAGCGCCTTTATAAAGCAGTCATCAGATGAATGCAAGCACTATTTTGTGTGGTTGGCACAGTTTTCCCTTGACATCGGTGATCCGGCTCCTTTAAATAGGGTGCGAAAAGGGGTGCGTAATCAGACGTCTGATGGCTTGATCGACGCGTGCTTGCTGCTGGCTTCCCCCTGAAGGAGTTGCTCATGCTGAACCGGCGAACGGTCTTGTTGGGGTGCGGCGCGATGGCCGGCGCGATGAGAGTCAAAGGCTCGAAACGCCCGTTCTGTATAGACTGCCAGAGCCACATGTTTGCACCTCAACTCATTGCCATGATGCAGAAGCGGAAGAAGCCTCCGTACATCTACGACAAGGGCAACCAACGCTTCCTAGTTGTCGGCGAATGGCACCGTCCGATGCTCGCCATGCCCCTCCACGTCGATGTGGACTTGAAGCTGAAAACGATGGACGAAGCCGGTATCGATATGACCGCGCTCAGCATCAACGATCCAGGCCCGGAATTGTTCGGCTCGCAAGGGGCCGAGGTCGCGCAAATCTGCAACGACTTCATCGCCGGCGTCGTGAAGCGGCATCCCACTCGCTTCCTCGGTTTGGCGGTGCTACCCCTGCAAGACATGAATGCTTCCATGGCTGAATTGGACAGGTGTATCGGGAAGCTGGGTATGAAGGGCATCCTGCTTTATTCGAATATCGATGGGAAATTCCCGGACGAGCCACAATTCCGCGACATGTTCCGGCGGGCCGAGCAACTGAACGTTCCGATTCTGCTGCATCCTCCGAATCCAGTCACCTATGCCGTGACGTCTGGGTACAAACTGACCGGCGGACTCGGCCTGATGTTCGATACCACGATTGCTGTGGCGCGTATCATTTTGAGCGGACTGATGGACGAGCATCCGAAGCTCAAACTGGTATGCCCGCACGTCGGTGGAACTCTTCCCTACCTTATCGGCCGGATTGACCACCAGATGTTCGTGTTGAAGCGGGCGGCGGGCGAACTGAAGATCAACCGCCGGCCCAGCGAGTACTTGAAGAACGTCTACCTCGACTGCGTGTCAGCACTGCCGCAGGCGATCCGCTTCGCTTACGACATGGTTGGACCCGACCGCTTTCTGTATTCCAGTGACCATCCATGGGTCGACCCCAAATTCATTCGCTCTAATCTCGACAGCTTGAATCTTCCCGCGCGCGATCAGGAGAAGGTGCTGTCCGGAACGGCAAAGAAACTGTTTGGAATCTAGGAGTCTGTCCGACAAATACGAGATGAGAAATGGTACGAGGGGCTTCTGATTATTCGTCCCCGTTCCCGTGGCGTGCTGCGAGGTGCCCTGTTGGGCATGGGGGCCAAGAGTGAGCGGGCCGTTGATTTCGGCTTGTAGGTGCCGACCTATGTCACGCGCATGCGCTCGGTCCTACCACGGCATCCTGCTGGCAGCGAGAGACAGCCGCTGCCGAGTCGTTCATTCCTCGCTACTCCTACCAGATCTGCGCTGCAAACCGAACACTGTGAAAGCCGCCGGCCTTTGGCCGGGGAAGAGGCGGGAGCACCGCTTCGATTTTGTTTAATGGAGGTGCCTCATGGCACGGTCAAATCACACCGCATTAGTCGTGCGGAATGCATCCATCGCTATTTTGGCGTTTCTGGCTCTGGCCGTGATCTGCCAAGCCCAGGAATTCCGGGGTACAATCTCCGGCCGGGTCGTTGATCCGCAGGAAGCGGTGGTGCCTGATGCCAGAATCACCGCCGTCTGCGTTGAAACCGGGGCCCGCTATCAGACGGTCAGCACCGCCGACGGCCAGTACACCCTGCCATACGTGGCGCCGGGACATTACAATATTGCGGCGGAGGCCAGCGGATTCAAACGCCGCGTGACTGAGGGGGTGCTGGTAAGCACCAACGAGCGCGTTGGCCTGGACATCAAGCTCGAGCTAGGGCGGCTTGTGGAAACCATCACGGTAACCGGGGGCGCCCCATTATTGCTGACCACCACCGCCTCGGTCGGCCAAGTGATCAGCCAGCACCAGGTTGAGAACATGCCGCTGAGCGGGCGGTCTCCAATCGTGCTGGCGTGGTATGCCTATGGTGTGACTCCGACCAAACCCCCGAAACAGGCCCGACCGTATGACGAGGGCAACTCCAATATCATAATGGGCGGTGCCCCTCGCGGTAAGAACGAACTGCTGCTCGACGGTGCTCCGAACAGCAACCAAGCTGAAACGAGCGGGTATAACCCTCCGCTGGATTCGTTGGTGGAGGTAAAGGTGGAATCGTTCCAGTCCGACGCCGCCTATGGCCACACCGGTGGAGGAACAGTGAACATGGTGACCAAGAGCGGCACTAACAATTTCCATGGCTTGGTTTACGAGTACAACCAAGTGTCGCGGCTGGCTGCCACGCCCTTCTTCACCAACAGTTCCGGCCAGAAGAAGCCCGTTACGCGGTACAACCAGTGGGGAGTGGGCGTTGGCGGGCCGGTTATTCTGCCCAAGATCCTGGACGGGCGCAACAAGCTCTTCTTCCACTTTGTGTACGAGGGAATCCGAACTGGAAAGCCTACGCCGACCACTCTGGGCGTGCCCACTGCCGCCGAGCGAGTAGGGGATTTCTCCGCGCTGCTGCCGGTCGGCAACAACTACCAGATTTACGACCCCCTGAGCGCGGCGAAAGAGGGTTCCCGGGTGCGACGCCAGCTTTTCCCCAACAACATCGTTCCGGCGAACCGGATCACTTCCATCGCAAAAAAGCTTCTCGACTATTATCCGCTGCCCAACCAGACTGGCCGCCCTGACGGGGCTAACAACTTCTTCGCCAACTATGTGAACCAGGATCGGTTTCACACCGAAATTGGACGCACCGACTGGAACATATCCGATGGCCAGAGGATGTTCTTCAGCTTTCGGAACAACAATCGGGATCAACTGCAAGAGGACTGGTTCGGAAATGTGGCTACAGGCGACTGGTACAACTGTTACAACGTAGGTGCGATGCTGGACCATGTCTACACGTTGAGCCCGACGCTGGTTCTGAACTCTCGTTTTAACTGGTCCCGCAATGGTCAGTTCCGCGGCATCACAGGGGATGGATTTGATTTTACAACGCTGGGGCTTCCCGCTTCCCTGGCACAGCAATCGCAGAGCATTGCGTTCCCGGGGATCTCGTTGACGACCATGGATGGTAGCAAGGGCGGTTTAGGAAATGTTATTGCCAAACGCCTCCGCAATCCGTTCGATAGTTTCCAGATTTTCGCAGCGCTAACCAAAATCGCCGGGCGACACAGCATCAAGTGGGGGACGGATCTGCGGTTGGTCCGCTTCAGCTTGACCGATCTTACCAACGCCGCGGGCACCTATTCGTTCGGTGGCGCCTGGACCAACGGCCCCTTGGACAATTCTCCTTCGGCTCCCATAGGTCAAGACTTGGCGGGCCTGCTTCTCGGCTTGCCGAGTGGGGGAAATCTCGCCCTCAGTGCCGCCCAGAGCGTTCAGACCAGCTACTATGCGCTGTTTCTGCAAGACGATCTTCACGTCCGTCCAGACCTCACGCTGAACCTCGGCCTGCGCTACGAACGGGATACGCCGATGACCGAGCGCTACAATCGCGCCGTCGACGGCTTTGACCTCGCGACGCCGAATCCCATCAGCGCGGCTGCCAGCGCCGCCTACGCCCGCAACCCCATTGCGGAGATCGCAGCGGGCCAGTTCCGCACGCCGGGCGGGCTGCTGTACGCTAGTGCCAGCCATCGAGCGCTCTACGATACCGTTGCTCACAACTTCAGCCCGCGTTTCGGCTTCGCGTGGAAACCCAAAATCCTGGGCCCGAAGACGGTGATCCGAGGCGGGACCGGGGTCTTCTTTTATTCCCTCCCCCCGGGAGACAGCGTCAATCAGACGGGTTTCACCCAGGTTACCGCTGTGGTGCCGACCTTGGATGGCTATCTCACGCCGAACGCGACGCTGAGCAATCCGTTTCCACAAGGGCTGCTCCAGCCCAGTGGTTCCTCGCTCGGTTTAGCGACCGCTCTGGGAAACAATGTTAGCTTTACGACGCGCAATCGGCAGAACCCGTACTCCGTGCGGTGGAACTTCAATCTCCAGAAAGAATTGCCGGCCGGCACGATGGTTGAGATCGGCTATTTCGGCAACCATGCCGTGCACCTGGAGAATAACCCCAGCCTCAACTACGTGCCGCGCCAGTATCTGAGCACGTCGGCTCTCCGGGATCAACCGGTGATCGACCGGCTAACTGCCAATGTTTCGAATCCCTTCGCGGGGCTCATCCCGGGCACCAACCTGAACGGCGCCACCGTACAGCGGCAGCAACTCCTGCTGGCATTTCCACAGTTCACAGGCGTGACCCAGCAGTCCGTGCCCGAGGGGAGTTCCTACTTGAATGCGCTTCAAGCACGGCTGGAGAAGCGATTTTCTCACGGGTTGCAACTGCTGGGGAACTTCTACTACGGAAAACTGATTGAGCGCACGGAGCGGCTCAACTCTTCCGACCCGTCTCTGACCAAGATGATCGGCCAATACGATATTCCTTATCGGTTTGCGATCAGCGGCAGTTGGGACCTACCCGTGGGTAAAGGCAAGACTTGGCTTTCACACTCCTCGGCGTTGCTGGACCGGGTGATTGGCGGCTGGAACGTGAACTTCATCTACAGTTGGCAGCCGGGATTTCCCTTGAGTTGGGGTAACGTGATCTACTACGGCGGAGATCTGAATATGACGCCACGCTCACTCAACGGCGCGTTCGACGTTACACGCTTCAACCGAAATTCCAAAGAGCAACTGGATTCCAACATCCGTACCTTCCCCTCGCGGTTCAGCAACGTCCGCGGAGACGGCGTCAACAACCTCGATCTATCCGTAGTCAAGCGGATCCCTGTGAATGAAAAGATCTACCTCCAGTTCCGATCCGAATTTTTCAACGTGATGAACCATCCGGTTTTTGATGTGCCCAATACCAAGCCGACGAATTCAGCTTTCGGATTCATCACCAGCCAGACGAACGAGCCGCGCGCGATCCAGATGGCGCTGCGTCTGGTCTGGTGAAAGGCCCAGGTCCTGACCGCCGAATCAGGAAGTTTGTTGTACCGCCGGCGTCTTGCCAGCAACCGTTAGGCAGCATCAGAAGTCGCCGCGGCGACCCGGCGAGACGCCGGCGGTACAACAGGGTCGCACTTTTCTTAACGGTCAAAGGCCTAGTTTCAAAAGCAGGAGAGGTATGATGAAAAGCTCACGCCGTTCCATCTTGAAAGTCCTTCCCGCAGCCTTGCTTGGCGGCCGCTCGGCGTGCGCGCAAATGGCTGGCAAATATAATGTCGGGCCCACCAGGATCGTGCGCAACAAGGCGCCCAACGGCTTGGTGGCTCTGTGGCCGGGGCCGCAGTTATTTCTGGATGATTACCTGGTTCTCCGGCAGGAGGGCTTGGCGAAAACCACGCACCACCCGCGACGGCTGCCTAATCCCGTTCTCACCAGCAGGGAGTTCGCCACAGGGGAGCCCTACATAACAGTCATTCGCGATGCGGAGCGCGGCGTGTTTCGCATGTGGTACAACGCCTGGGTCGAACCCGAAGGAAAAGTAAAGCAGAGAAAGCCCAATGCCTATCTGGCCTATGCCGAGTCGAAAGACGGGATCGAGTGGCAAGCGCCTCGTTTCTCGTTCGTCAAGGAGACCAGCCTCGCCGGCAAGGCCAACCTGCTGATGTCGCTAAACGGCGGCTACGGAGGGAGCGTCATCGATGAAGGCCCCGCTTTCTCCGACAAGCCGCGGCGTTTCAAGCTCGGCTATTATCAGGACGCTCCCGGGAAGTATGGTTTGAGTGTCGCGTTTTCCGGCGACGGGCTTCGCTGGACGCCTTTTGAAGGCAACCCGGTACTTCCCGGCAAATACTCCGAGGACGATCCCCTTTTCACCCGTTCTGTGTGTGACGAGGTGGAAATCTTCTGGGATCCGTTGCGGGCGCGCTATGCCACCTTCGTAAAGACGAAACTGGTCCCCGAGGACGGCTTCCTGCCCAGTCCCGGCACCAGTGGCATCCGGAGGGTCGGAAGTTTTTCGGTAAGCCCCGATTTCCTTCACTGGCGGTTGCCCTGGCGGACGGTCATGCCCAAGCGGGATGAGGGCCTGCTGGACTTCGTCGCCACGGGGGCCACGCTCTGCCGCGGCGGGCTGTTGATCGGCTGCGCCAGACTGATTCACTGCGAGTTTTCCGTCGATCCTGGCGGACCTGTGGAAGATGCCAAGCGTTCGGTTCCGTTGGCAGGCGTCGGGTACGTAACGCTCCTCACCAGCCGGGATGGGGAATCATGGGAACGGCACCGCGAAGTCTTTCTCAATCGCAACCTCGACCCCACCTCCTGGGACCACGCCATCGCCTGGATGGGCTGTCAACTGACCGTCGGTGACGAGACGTACTTCTATTATGGCGGCTACAGAAATGGTTGGCAGGTCGAGCCCAGGACCGAACGCCAGATCGGGCTGGCCAAGTTGCGGCGCGACGGCTACGTATCGCGGGATGCCTTCGGACCCGACCCCGGCTGGCTCATGACACCCCTGATCAAGTCGGAACGGTTTGCTGGCTTGACAGTGAACGCCGAGGCTTCGCGGGGCGAGGTGCGCGTGCAGATCCGCGATCAGCGGCTGCAGGTGGTACCCGGCTTCAGTTTCGCCGAATGCAGGCCATTGCGCGGTGACGGGTTGCAGCAGCAAGTGACGTGGTCCGGCGCCGGAACACCTAACAAGTTGCAGGATATTCGGCTTCACCTGGAATTTCGCGTGGCCGATGCCCGGCTTTACGGATTCGAATTCGCATAAGAAAGCATTTAGCACACGGATAATGACCTGCGAAGGGCCGGGGGTGCGGGTAGACACCAACGAGCATGTTTGCCTGGACATCAAGCTTGAGGTAGGGCAGCTTGTGGAAACCATCACGGTAAGCGAAGGCGCCTCATTAGTGCGGACCACCAAGCGGATCCCTGTGAATGAAAAGATCTCCTTGCAGTCCCGATGCGATGTGCCGAATACCAAGCCGACGAATTCAGCTTTCGGATTCATCACCAGCCAGACGAACCAGCCGCGCACCATCCAGATGGCGTTGCGTCTGGTCTGGTAAGAGGAGTCAACCGGCCCGTTAAGGAGAGGATTATGAACAGGCGTTATTTTCTGATGAGTACGGCGATGTTGGCCGCCACGCGAAAGCGGTCGGTCGCCGCGAGCGACAAGGTGACCATCGTGCTAATGGGCATTCGCAACCGGATGCGCAGATTAGTGCCGGATTTCCAGGATCTACCGGATGTGCGCATCTTGCCGTGCGTCTGCGAGGTGGACCGGAACGTCGGCCAGGAGGTGGTGGGCATGCTGACCAAGTTGCACGGCAAGCCGCCAGCCTGGGAGGTGGACATCCGGCGGATTCTCGACCGAAAGGACGTGGACGCGATTGTGATCGCGACGTGCAGCCATTGGCACGCGCCCGGCACCATCCTCGCCTGTGATGCCGGAAAAGACGTCTACGTCGAGAAACCGGCGTCCAACCACATTCGCGAGGGGCGGCTGATGGTGGAGGCGGCGCGGCGTAACAAGCGCATCGTTCAGGTCGGGACGCAGCGCCGCAGCGCGCCGATCACGCAGCGTTTCATCGAGTATGTGCAATCCGGCAAGCTGGGAAAGGTATTGATGGTGAAAGTGGGCACCGTGCAGTTGCGCAAGGACCTCGGCCACCTGCCCGACGAGCCGGTGCCGGCAGGCGTCGAGTACGATACCTGGTCCGGACCGGTGCCGGTGCTGCCCTTCAATCGGAACCACTACCACAATTCCGTGAACTGGCACTGGCATTACGGCGGCGGCGACATCTGCAATGACGGCTCGCATTTTCTTGACATCGGCCGGTGGGCGCTGGGGGTCGAGCACCCGGCCGAAATCAGCGGAATGGGGAAGAAAATATACTTTGACGACGACCAGCAGACCCCTGACACCATGAACATCACCTACGACTTTGGCGGCAAGCTGCTGCAATACGAGCAGCGGCTGTGGACCAAATACGGCATGGAAGGGACGCAGAACTCGGTGATCGCCTACGGCACGGAGGGCATGGCCATTTTCGGCCGCTGGGAAGGCCCGATTTTTGAATTCCGCGTGTTCGACCAGAGGGACAAGCTGGTTACCAGCGAGCGGGAACCCAGCGCAGACTACAATTTCCATGCGCGAAATTTCATCGACTGCATCAAGAGCAGGAAACTGCCCAATTCGGACATCGAGAGCGCGCACGTCTCGACGACCCTCTGCCATCTGGGCAACATCGTAGCGCGGACCGGCCGGAATATCCGGTTCGATGCAAAGACGGAGACCGTGATTGGGGATGCGGAGGCGAACCGATTGGTAGCGCGAGAATACCGGCAGCACTGGTCTACCCCAAAAGGAGTCTGAGAGGAGGCGCAGTGATTATGAACCGAAGAGAGTTTCTGGCCGCCAGCGCGGCGGCGGTACTGCCGACCGCAAGCGCGAAATCGTCAAATACGGCAAGAGCGGAGTCGTACAACTCGCTCACTGCGCGTATCTGCATGTTCACGGACCACGTTAAGCCATCCTTCGGCTTCGACCTGAGCGATGTGGCGAGAATGTTCAAGGAGTTGGGTCTCGCCGGACCTGACCTCACCATCCGACCGGGGGGCTTGGTCAGCCCGGAGCGGGTCGAGCAGGATCTGCCAACAGCATGGAAAGTGTTTCAGGAGCATGGTCTAACGATCCCGATGATTACCACCGAGATCGCGTCGGTGAGTAACCCGGTGGCGCGGCCTGTACTCGTCACCGCGGCCAAGTTGGGGATTCGCTACTACAGGCCCGCCAACCACCGATATAAGGCTGAGTATAAGGGCCAAAGCGACTGGCAAGCCGATCGTGAAGCCACCATCAAAGATCTGATCGCGCTGGCCAATCTCAGCAAACAGTTGGGGATTCAGGCGGGCTTCCACAGCCACTCCGGCCCGAACGTCGGCGGTACGGTGTGGGACGCCATGGGCCTGCTCGCGAAGGTAGACCCGAAGGGAATGGGCCTATACTACGACCTTGGTCACGCCACTGTCGGAGGCGACCTCGACGGATGGAAGTTCAGCTTGCGCCAAGCGGCCAGCCGCATCAACATGATCGCCATCAAGGATTACATCTGGGAAAAGATTAAGGGCGGGTGGAAGCGACGCTGGGTGCCGCTGGGTGAGGGTATGGTCCGGATCCCCGACTTCTTCAAGATCGTTGCGCAGCTTCCTTTCGCCGGTCCCATATCGGTGCACATCGAGTACGATCCGGGTGGCAATAGCAAGACAGAGAAGTACGACCGGGCGCTGGCGGCAGGCGCCCACGACCTGAACTACTTGAGGGAGCAGATCAAGGCCGCGTTTAGTTGACTGCCACTGCCCGGCGACGGCTTGCAGCAACAGGTCAAGTGGTCCGCCGGTGCAACCTTTAACAACCTGGAACGTATTCCATTCCACCTCGAAATTCGGGTCGCGGACGCCCGGCTCAAGCGTTTGAATTTGCCAAGAGATGATGAGTCGTGGCGATTACTCCGGGCCCATGCACGAACGACTATGCGAACACCCCATTGAGGAGGTTTGATGACGAAACACTCACGCCGGACCGTTCTACAAATGCTTCCCGCCGCACTCCTTGCCGGCCGCTTGGCGACCGCGCAAATGCTGGGCAAATATAATGTCGGGCCCACCAGGATCGTACGGAACAAGGCACCCAACGGCCTGGCAGGTTTGTGGCCGGGGCCGCAATTATTCGTCGATGACTACCTGGTTCTGAAGCAGGAAGGGCTGGCCAAAACCACGCACCATCCGCGGCGGCTGCCTCATCCCGCCCTCAGCAGCAAGGAGTTCGCCACCGGGCAGCAGTACATGACAGTGATTCGCGATGCGGAACGTGGCGTGTTTCGCATGTGGTACAACGCCTGGGTCGAACCCAAAAAAAAGAAGAACAAGCCGGATGCCTATCTGGCGTACGCCGAGTCGAAAGACGGCATCGAGTGGCAAGCGCCTCGATTGTCGTTTCTCGCCGAGAGCAGCCTGGCCGGCAAGAGCAACCTGTTGATGCCGCTAAACGGCGGCTACGGAGCTAGCGTGATCGACGAAGGCCCCGCTTTCGCCGACAAAGCGCGGCGTTTCAAGCTCGGCTATTATCAGGACCTTGACAAGAAGCGCGGTCTGAGTGTCGCGTTTTCCGGCGACGGCCTTCGCTGGACGCCTTTTGAAGGCAACCCGGTGATTTCCGGCGAATACGGCAGCGACGATCCCCTTTTCACCCGTTCTGTGTGCGACGAAGTGGAAATCTTCTGGGATCCGCTTCGGAAGCGCTATGCCAGCTTCGTAAAGACGAAACTGGTCCCCGAGGACGGCTTGCTGCCCGGTCCCCGAATTCCCGAGGGCATCCGGAGGGTCGGCAGTTCTTCCGTTAGCCGCGATTTCCTGCACTGGGAGTTGCCCTGGCGCACCGTCCTGCCGGAGCGGGATGAGGGCCTGCTGGAGTTCGTCGTCACGGGGGCCACCATCTGCCGGGGCGGGCTGTTGATCGGCTGCGTGAGAAACCTTCATATGGAGTTTTCCGCGGATCCAGGCGGAGCGGTGGACGGCATCGGTTACGCGACGCTCCTCACCAGCCGGGATGGGGAATCCTGGGAGCGGCACCGCGACATGTTTCTCAATCGCAACCTCGATCCCACCGCCTGGGACCACTCGATCTCCTGGGCGGCCTCTCAACTGAACGTCGGTGACGAAACCTACTTTTACTACGCAGGCTACAGACATGGTTTCAAGGTCAACCCCGCTACCGAACGTCAGATCGGTATGGCCAGGCTGCGGCGCGACGGCTACGTGTCGCGCGATGCCTTCGGGCCTGAGCCCGGCTCCCTCATGACCCCCCTGGTCAAGCCGGAGAAGTTTGCGGGCTTGACAGTGAACGCCGAGGCTTCGCGGGGCCAGGTGCGCGTGCAGGTGCGCGATCAGCGGCTGCAGGTTGTGCCCGGCTTCAGCTTCGCCGAATGCACGCCCTTGCGCGGCGACGGCCTACGCCAGGAAGTGAAGTGGCCGGTTAATACAACGTTAAACAAATTGGAAGGAGTTCCCTTCCACCTCGAATTTCGCGTGGCGGATGCACGGCTCTACGGGTTCGGGTTTGCGTAGCATGCGGCATTGAGCACCCGTGCTTGAATGGTTCCTTCCGGAATGCGCGCTGACTTTGCGCGCTCGTTTGGAGACATTCCGTTTAATGCCCGGGCGCCTCCGAAAGCCCGCGCTAAACGAATCGCAGGGGGCCACGGCAATGAATAACCGCGTTTCACGATCGCGCTTCGTTTCAAAGCATGCCTGGGCTGTCGCGCTTTTCGTCGGTGTACTGTTTGCGGCAGCAGCAACATCCCAGCAGCGTTCCTCGGGCGTTTCGGTTCCCGATATGCAGAACCTTCAGTTGTTTCTGCTGATTGGACAATCAAACATGTCGGGCCGCGGCGTGATCGGTCCCGACGACCGCGAAGCGATTCCCCGCGTGTTTACCTTCAGTAAGGAGATGAAGTGGGTTCCGGCGATCGACCCGCTCCATTTCGACCGACCTAACGCAGGCGCCGGTCTGGGCCGGTCCTTCGCCAGGGTGTTGGCGAAGGAGAATCGATTTGTTTCCATCGGCCTGGTTCCGTGCGCGGTGGGCGGCACCCACTTAGACCAATGGAAACCCGGCGGCGAACTCTTCGAAGGTGCGGTTGCGCGCACGCGAGCAGCGATGAAATCCGGCAGGCTCCGTGCCATCCTTTGGCATCAGGGCGAAGCCGAAGCGCATGCCGAGGGCGATGCCCGATCATACATCCGACGTTTTGGCGCGTTCATTACAGCGCTGCGCGCGGACCTGGGCGTTTCCGACGCACCGGTCGTCGTCGGGCAGTTGTGCCCGAGCATTTATCATCGCCCCGAGGGCGCATCGAAATTTGCGCCGATCATGGATGAGCAGCTTGCGCTCTTGCCTCTGCATGTCGCTAATTGCGGCTTTGTTTCCTCGGCGGGGTTAAGAGACAAGGGTGACTCAGTCCATTTCAACACCCCCTCGCTGCACGAGTTCGGACGCCGCTACGCATATGCTTTCCTCGCTCTCGACCCTACATGGGTCTCATTAGACGAGTAACCGCCGCTTCCACAAAGCTGCGTCTGTCGACGTTCGGAGTGCTGCTCGTGCTGGTTGGCACCCTCTCGTTATTGTTCCGGGCACGTGCCGCTCTTCAATTAGAAAACCTGACCCTCCGCCACCAGATCGGTGTCCTTCAGCGCTCAGTCAAGAAGCGATCGAAGCTGACCGCAGCAGACCGTGTCCTTTGGGCCTGGCTATGCGGAATCTGGAGCGACTGGCGATCTGCTTTGGTGATCGTCAAGCCGGAAACGGTCATCGCTTGGCATCGGAAAGGCTTTCGCCTGTTCTGGACATGGAAGATCCGACAGGGCCAAGTCGGACGGTCAGCAGTTCCAAGAGAGGCCCGTGATCTGATCCGCAAAATGAGTCGCGAGAATCCGCTCTGGGGCGCCCCACGCATTCACGGCGAACTGGGCAAGCCCCTTCTTCTCAAACTCCGGGGTCCGCGTTATGCCCGCTCGTAGCGTTGTCAGATGGACCCTCATTTGCTCTCCCATTCCAGCAGACCGGCAGCCTGCATCGACTTCAACAGCCTTCGTCAAACCCCTCAGCTTGCTTCTGTTGTCGGCCTGGCCCTTCGCATCGCCATGCGGCTCTGGGCCTTCCTGGGAGAGCGTGAATTGAAGTCGTCGCCCACCGGCTCCGACTATCCTCTGATGACATTGCTCTCCCTTCGCCGGCGCTGCTTGCAACAGCACTCGGGTCAGCACCTACATTGCAGTTTACTTACTGCGACAGACAAACATGGTGAACATTAGCAGCATGTTGCGCAATCGTAACAGCGAAATTACTATATCTATTATCTTATTAGAGAATTTCTATGAAGAAAGAACAGAAAACTGAAAAAAGACAACTGAACACTATGACAAAAGAACATTTAACTATGACGAAAGAACAAATTTCTGTGATGCTAACCCGCAGCCCGATAGCTGCCAGGACCCATCCACAGCCGGCACTGCGCCGCTCCATGGCTAAAGATCAGGATGTACGAAAATCACAGAAAACCAAGCCGTTACGACGCGCGCACCTGTGGTGCGCCAGACTTGGCATAGAGAACCAGCGACTTCTTGGCCAGGGGCAGGTTCTGTTTGCTGATTCTCCCTGACTCCGCTAGCCGGTTGAGGTGGGCATTGATTGTGTTCCAACTGACGCTCCTCCCGATTCGAGCCGAGACCCGCCGCCTGAGATCCTCTCTGGCGTATGCGAATCCATCGCTGAGCAATTCCAAAAGCGTATCCGTGACCGCCTGGTCTCGCGGCCTTCCTCGCGCGTCAATCTCGATCTGAATACCCATGGCTATCACCGATAACGTAGCCGAGCACGAGCGTTCGCAGCCGCTGAATGTGTGAGGCGGAAATGCCGGGCACCGGATAAACCGACACGGGGGACTTCCCGATCAGCTTGATGAGTCCGAGTTGTTCCAGCTTCCTCAGATGCCTGCGGATTGTGATCGCCGCGACTTGCGGCTTCAACTGTCGTCCCAAGATGACTGCCACGCACGGGCCGCCGGGGTTAACGTAGATCTTCTCCAGGATTTTGACACTCAGCAAGTCCTTGGCCCGCGCGAGCTGAACCGTCACGTCGCCCCATGGAATCTCGCTGGACACCGGCGACTGTCTTCGGATCTCGTGCCGCTGCTCGTTCTCCAGCATCTGCATGGATCATTATTGGGGCGTATTGTATTTAAAGGGGCATGCTTGTGAAAAATATACTTTCGGAAATCGAAAACGGCTTTTGAACACCGCGCCAAGTTGATCGAATGAGGGTGCTCGATGCACTGCTGAGGAGGCGACATGCCGAACAGGGAGGCGTGCCGGCGACCAAGTCTTCTGATCGGATACAGCCGACGCCGACCGCGGGACCCGGACAAGGCCGGCAGGTGAGCGACGCGCTTGGCTCGCTTGGCGCAGTCCCCAGAGCAGTGGACGAGGCAGCCGAGAGAATTCTGAAGGAAATGGAGTGCATTCGCGGCGAGTTAAGGGTGCATGACGAATACACGCGGACGGAAGTGGCCAAAGAGCTGTCCGTGCAGCAACTGATCCAAGCGCTTTCAAGTCGATTGCCGGCAATTCCAGTCGGCAAATCGGCAGACTTGAAGGAAATGGCCCAGCTGACCGAAAACCATCAGAAGATTCTCAGCATTTTGACCAGCGATCCGGCCGAGTCATACACATACAAGGATATAGCGGCCATTGCCTGCCTGACCCCGGACGGCACTCGCGGCCTGATCAGTCAGCTTTCACGGATGGGCTACAGGTTCCGGAAGACAAGGAAGGGCAAGAAGGTGTGCGTCTCTCTGGTCTCAAGCGAGCCAAGCGATTCAAGCGCTTTGGTGACTCGGTCAAGCGATTCAAGCGCTTGAATCAGCAAAGGTGCCAAATCTTGGCGATAATCGGGGGCTCGTTGCCGCTTCGAATCGCTTTCCAATCGATCCGAGCGCTTTCAAATCGGTTGTATCGGACGCAGACGGCAGTTGGCGCCTGGTGACCGGCTCGACGAAAGCTAACGCCGGTCAACATCGCGGATGATGCTCTGCAGTTTCATGTTCGCGTGGGACAGCGCGTTCGGCTTCAACCTGATCAGCCGGATGAATGGCTTCTCATCGGGTCCGACGCGAGTGTCCTGTACGTATGGCGCGAGTTCCCGGTCAAGGTGGTATCGCAACAGGCTCAGCTTGACGTTGGATCTCCGGGAAAGCTCGCGCAAGGTGAGGCCGTCCGGACATTCAGAGAGGGCCGCGGCCACAGCATACAGGACGGCGTTGGCTCGGCTCGCGTGGCTGGTCATAGCTATAATCTTGCACACTGTGCACCTTAAAGATTGCTGTGACCGAGAGTCGAGAACGGGCGCCCAGGACCTCAAAAGAGCCTGTTCCAGCCAGCTTGGGACCACCTGTCTATATTAGAGGATCATGGATGAGGCGGAACTCTCACAAACGCGGCCAGCCCGTTTCCGCGGACTGAAAGCCCCGGTCGGGCTCTACTCCGGCTTGATTCTGAAGGCATGCGCATTTTGGCTTCCCGGCCAGTTTTGTGGCCTCCATCCCTCACATCAAAAAGGCGTGCACTCCATATCGCGACTGGAATTCCGCATCACATCATGACATCCGGAATTTTCCATGGACACTTGGCTGTGGCCCATGGACCAGTTCCCGCGCCGAGATGTAGCAATGCCCCAGAACGGCACTGTGTGGCTAGTGACTCCAAGTAGAGAATGAGAGAAGCGTTACGACCGACAGGTCGTGACGATCCAGGAACCACCTCTCACAAAAAGGCGCTGGCCGGTCGGCAACGAGGCCGGGCGAAAAGCGGCTTTGCCAGCGCAAGTGTCGTCCGTTCGGACCACCCTAAAGGACCTTTTGCGCGGCCCGAATCACTGCAGGTTCTTGATAAGCGCTTCGCAAAAGGGCGATTCGCCACAACGCGCCTGCATTTTTGGTAGCAGAGCAACTGGGTCCCCAAGTGTTGCGAAATTCGAACTCGAAAACAGAGAAATTTTTTGACGACTACAGCCGTAGTTACGGAATTTGCATTCTCTGGTTAACAGCCGACCGCTTGGAACTGCAAGTGCACGTCGGCAGGGATATTGTGCCCCCCGGATCCTGTCTGGCAAGACAACAGCGAGCGATGGCAGGTCCGGAGCGACGGCCCCACGACGACCGCCGCCGCCGTTTGCACCTTCAAAAAGTCACGACGATTGCATTCCAGTTTAGCCATCATTCGCGCCGTAAATCTCTCGCCCGCCCGGCCTGCCATCCTTGCGCTCGTTTCGCTACCGGTCGCAGGACGGCAGCACGTCAGGGGCTGAGCACTTACTAACGATCTCGCGAGGCCCTTACGGCGCGCTCGTGGTAAACCATTCCACTAACGCTTTGGCTTGGTTCGAATCTTGCATACCGATCTTAAGATTGCGTTCGGCCCCACATGTCCGGTAGAAACGCCTCGTCCATTCATAGTTCGTGCCTAGTTCCCGCTCGTTCACCGATGCGTCGGAGGCGGCAAACCTGGGAACAGCCATGAAGTACGACGGCTGTTCGTTGTTGGCGGACACTGGAAGTCCGGCGCTCAGAATTGCCAGCGGCCTTGGGGCGACCAAGGCGGCAAGCTGCGGTGTATCCCCCCAGTCGAGGATGTGAGGCACATCGGCATAGACATGCTGGAGGCCTGACGTCGCTTCTTGGCGATATGAGAGCGTATCCATGCTGAGGGCGGCAGCGGCAATGCGTTCGTCCAAGGCCGCGGCGTAGAGCGCCACTTTGCCGAACAGTCCGTACCCGAGGACGGCGACATTCTGTACATCTTCCCGCCCAAGCAAGTAGGTGACGACTCTTGAAACGTCCTCCGCCCACATTCCCATGGGCGGCCTTCCTACGAAATTGGCCCAATTCGAGGTTCGGGTGCCGCCCCAGTTCACCTCGCCCGTACCGCGCACGTCGAGCAGCAACAATGCGTAGCCACGATCGAGGAGGCTTCGAGCCTCGGCCGAATTGGCGCGGTGCTTTTCCAGTAGGATGATGGTCTTGTATTTCGGCCGCCCTTGTTTGCGCACGAAAATGGCAGGAACCAGAAGGTCCGGCTCCATCTCAAAGATCAGCCGCTCTGCTCTGCGGTCGCCGAACAGCCGGTTGTCCCCGTACCTGTAAATCACAGCCGGCGGCTGGAGAGGGGCTTTCCGTGCCAGCAACGACTCCAGTTGCGCACGCTTTCGGTTTTGAAACTCGTGCGCCGCAGCCAGATTGCCCGGCACCGCAAATTCGCGGGGCGTCTCGTCCAGCCACCGCCGCAGCAGTTGCGGGACGTTGAGGCTCTCGGCCGGCAAACCCACCCGCAGATTCTCTTTCGGTTCCTGCTGTAAAGGCAGTTCGGCAGTGCCGAGTGGCATCTTTCCCGCGAAGAACCAGCGGTCGAGCCAGGAGTAGAGAAGCGCCCGCTTGTCGGGGTAGTAGCCGTGCGTCGTCGTCGTCTCACGAAACAGGGTGTGGTTCTCCATGCCATAAAGCCGGTAGATCGCCCTGACATATTCGAAGGATCTTAGTGCCGCCGGCAGGGCCATCGAGGCTAGCTCCGGGCGGCCATTGATGATTAGGAGAGGACGGGGAGCGGCCATTGCGTACAGCGTTGCGATGTCCGCAAACGCGCGAAGCCCGGTCGGCCGCTGATGATGATCCCACGCCATATCTGCCTTGATCCACCAATCATAAGAAGTGGCCGAAGATACCGGAACCGACAACGTTACCCGCTCGTCAAGGGCGGAAACCCAATACGTGCTGTTACCACCGCCGGACGCGCCCGTAAATCCAATACGGGCCCGGTCCACATCCGTTCGGCTATACAAGTAGTCCAGCGCGCGGATTCCGTCGAGCACCTCGATCCCGGTGGGCGTGCGGCTGGTATAGGAGAAAAGCGAATTCAGATGGTCCCAGCTCGCGTAGTCCCCCGCCTGGCAGGGGTCAACCGATGACCGCTCGAAACACGCGAAGTAGTCGTAGGCAAGCACGATAAAGCCGCGCCGCACTAAGTTGTAATTGATAGCCTGCACGTCGCGCGATGCCTTGCTCTCACAGTAATTATGCCCGGAAATGCTGATCATCGCCGGAGCCTTGCCCGTCAGGCCCTTGGGGATGTAAACCACGGCCGGCACGTACATTCCGGGATAGCTTTCATAATTGATCTTTTCGATGCTGTAGCCATCACCGTCCAATAAGCCCCTACGGATAACTTTGAGCGTGTGCTTCGCCAGGATATCATCGATTCCGAGCAGATGTAGAATGCGCGGTCTAAGTTGTGCCTTGTAGTTCTCCCATTCCGTGACTGAGTGAAACCGCGGTAGGGGAGGTATGTGAGCGTCCACATAGGCATACATCTGCGAAGTACGTGTGTCTTCGGGCAGGACTGGCTCGACGAGCCACTTCTCGAGACTCTGCGCCGCCAGATTAGCACCAAGGGACAGAACAAGGGGAAGGCAGGACCAGATGCGCATTCGCCTCATCCTCCTATCGCGATAGCACGGGGCCCACTCAGAACCTGAGCACGAGGGCGAGCTAAACAGTTGGCGAAACCGGTTTCGCGCTCCCTTACTGCATTTGCCGGCGCGCCAGCCTCAAGTCATTGGCGGCCAGCATTACTTCGTCCGCCGCAGTGCCCTCCAGATGAAGAAATACGTTTGTGCCCTGCTCGGCACGGCTTCGGGCGATGAAAACGTTCCTGCTGTCATTCAGGCTAATAGTGGCCAAATTTCCCGCGGGGGAAGCATGGCGTCCCGTGAATCCGTCGATCCGGAGCCCATCGATCCGCGCGGCATAAACGGCGTGCCGCTCCTGTGGTGGCACGGCAGCGTCCCAGCAAACCCGTACGTCCCGGATGTCCAGGTCGCGGATGTTGGCGAAGATCATTGCGGAAGGGACCGGTCCATAGTCGGCCTCGCGGGATGCCGGTTGCGCCGTTCCCCCGCGTGGCTTGCCTGCTCGCTCCACCGGTTCGAAGCCGCTGACCCGCATACGGATATTCCGGAAACTGATATTCTCCAGGGGCCTTTCGGGCATCCCTGCCACGAGCACGCGGCCGCTCGTAGTGATCTCGATATCGCTGAAGCTTACGTCGCGGATTGCCCCCACCGCAGAGTCCTTCCATCTCTTCTCAAGGTCGATGGCAATCGGCCAGCTAATGCGCGCTCCGGTTTCGGGCCGCGTTTGGACCGAGATGTTGGAGAAGCTGACATCTTCGAAAGTGCCTCCATCCTTGGCAAACAGCGTAATGCCCGTACTGGAATCGCCGATCACGCAATTCGAGAAGACGCAGTGGCGAATGCCCGCGAAGCTCTCCGTGCCGAGCTTCAGGGCAGAGGCCGTAGTGATCAGCGTGCAGTTGGTTACCGTTACGTTCTCGCACGGTTGCACGGGCTCGCCATAGCCGCCAGCTATCCACGGGAGGTCCTTCGTCGTCTTGAGGACGATGCAGTCATCGCCGGTCTCGATGTAGCAGTCGGAGATGAGGACGTTGCGACTGGAATCCGGATCGATGCCATCCGTGTTCGGCCCGCGCAGGTCGGTGATAATGGAGATCGCCCGGATCCAGACGCGGTCGCAGTTCTTTGGATGAATCGTCCAGCGCGGCGAGTTGCGGATGTGGACTTCCTGGATCCGTACGTCGCGGCAACCGACCAGTTCGATCAGCGGCCCCAGCCGTTCCGTGCGGCGCCGAAAGTTGGCATCCCAGGACATGTCGCCCTGTCCGTCGATCATGCCCCCGCCCTCGATGGCAATTTGGGAAGCATCGCGGGCGTAGATTAGGTGACGCGGTTCATAGTCGGCGAGATTCCGACTCGCCCGCAACGTGGCGCCGGGCGAGAGGTGGAGGGTGACGTGATTCTTCAGAAATAGTGTCCCGCTGACATAAGTGCCAGGAGGGAAGTAGACAACCCCGCCCCCCGCGCCGGTGCAGGCGTCAATCGCTTTTTGAATCGCGGCGGCGTCGTTGGTCTTTCCGTCGCCTCTGGCACCTTGATTCCGAATATCGATCAAAGAGACTCCCGACCCCCCGAATGCCGTCGTGCTAGCCAAGAGTTGCATGAGGTAACGTCTTGTCATCCGCGCTGATCCCCCGCGAAACCATACCACAGGTGCGCGGCGTTGCCGCAAAAAACTTGCGCAACGTCGATAGATCGGATTAGAGTCCCGTTTGTGCTCGACAGTGCTGCAGAATCCGTGCCGGACCGCCCGCCGCTGGTCCGCTTCACATTGATACGCATCGCCCGAGATCTGGGTGTCTCGCTGACCACCGTGTCACGTGCTCTCAGCGGGACCGGGCGGATCGGTGGAGCAACGCGCCGCCGGATCCAAGAGTACGTTGAGAAACTCCAGCGGGAGACCGCACCCGCTCTGCCGGCGTGTATGCACCGCATGGTGGGTTTGTTCGTGCCGTGGTATAGCAGATCCTATGGAATGCAGACAAGCATCGCCGCTGGCGCCCAAGAGGCCGTACGCGCGGTCTGCGAGGAGAAGGGTTACGCCGTCGTGTACAGCTCGTTCGGCAGACGTGAGCAGCCGACAGTTGCCGACGAGCTTCTGGGGTGCGGTGCACTGGCGGGTCTGATCCTCTACCGCACGCGAGATGAGCAAGCTATCGCCCAAGAGCTGAAGGGGCTACCCTGCATTTTCGTCCACCGCGATCTCGAAGGCACCGGGCTGAACTATGTCGGCATTGATTTCGCCGAGGCAATGGATCTCGCCACTGGTCACTGCCTCGAACTGGGTTTCCGCGAGCTGGGACTGGTCTGCGGTAATGTCTCGTATCCGAGCCACGGTGGGTATCGCGCCGCGTTCCTCGACACGATCGAGCGAGGGGGGCCTCCCCCTGGAACGCCATTGGGTGGCGGAGGTCGAGATCTCAGAAGAGCAGGCCTACAAGGCTGTCCTGAGAATGCTGACGAAAAAGGCGCCGCGCGCCATCATCTGCTGTAGCGACCGGATCGCCTTCGGCGCCGTCCGGGCCGCTCACGATCTAGGCAAACGGGTGCCCCGCGACGTCGCCGTGGTCACAATCGACGGGACCATTCAAACGGCGTATACCCGCCCTAGCTTGACGGCCGTCCAGATCCCTTGGCATAGAATGTTCACCTTGGCGGCGAAGTTGTTGCTGAAGATGATTGAATCGGGCACCTCCTTGCGGCAGCTCGGTGTCAGGCTTCGCTGCAAGCTGGTCGTGAGAGAGTCGACCTGGGGCGCGGCAGCCAACCTCGTCCCTCCGGTCTCCCGAGTCGGATCGCCCCGTTGCCTCAGAGCTTCTCCGGGATGAGCCCGGGCGTGTCAGGCCGCATGCGCTCGATGCGGGGGTTCGCCGGATTCAGCAATCCCTTAAATGTCCCGGACCCCGGCAAGTAGATGAATAGCTTACCGCCTCGGTCGCTTTCGCCGCAGAAAACAGCACCATCGGGGCCGACCGCCATTGCATCAAACTGGTAGGCGCGGCGCGAATAGTAGGGGCTGCGGTCTACCGCGAACGGGCCCAATTCAGAAAAGCCTTTGCGCTCGTGCAAGTCGTAGGTGTGCAGTTTGCAGGTCCGCTCGAACTCCCCTGTGATGATGTAGGCGACGTTGTCGGCTCCGATTTTCATCGCCCGTACCCTGCGCATAATCCTCGGCTTGCCAAGGATGAACGTGTTCTCGTCGCGGAGATCAAACCGGACGAGGAAACCATCGTTGGTGGCGGCATAGAGGTTCCCCTGCGTGTCTGCGTCGAACGCTTCCACCACGGGATAATCCCGGGAACTGAGCCCTTCCCAATACTCCCCCGGCAGCCGCATGTAGGTCAAATCCAGGCGCTGCGTCTTGGGACTGTAGCGCACGATGAATCCGTTGTCGCCGGAAGTGTAGACGTCACCAGTCTTGGAATCGCAGTGGAGCGCGCGCGGCACGCTGCGCCAGTGGCGTTCCGGACCACCATAGACCTTGTACGTCAGGAACTCGCCCAAGTCTCTGGTCTTACGGGTGCTCAGGTCGTAGGCGAAAAAATGCGCGTCCGGGTAGCTGATTCCATAGATCACGTCCTTGGCCGGGCTCAGCGTAATTGCGTAGATCGTATTGCCGGGTACCGGAACCCCGAGGTCCTTGAGCGGGCACGGATCCTCGCTGCGATACGTACGCGTGTCTCCCGTCTTAGGGTCGTACTCGTAGAGGTGGCCACCCTCGTAACCTTCGTAGGGCTTCTTGATGTCTTTCCATAGCTGGATCTCGGCCCCTTCCAGAGAGACCGGGAAGTCTTTGCTGAGCTTCACCGGAGCCAGCACGTTCAGCCCCCCGGCGATGTAGATGATGCCGTCTTTCCCCTCCAGCAACCCATGATAGACACCCTTCGCATCGCCGATCTTCCCAAGCGGGCGCACCTTATTTATAAACCGGTTGTAGAAGAAAAGGTATGCCTGCGTCCGCCCGCTTGTCGCTCCGTAAATGAAGCCATTGGAGTGGGCAAGCAGCGCCGTGATGCGGCTATTGTCGGCGGGGATCAGGTTTTGGGCCGGGTAGCCGAGATCGCGATAATCCAGCCGGTGCGTATCGAAATGCGGGTTCACCCATTGCTGCCCTTCGGCGGCCCCGCCTGCCGCCAGCGCAAGCAACAGTGCCGTTCTCAAACGGAACGTGGTGAGTATCGCCATAATCGCTGCTCCCTAATTGCGCGGGCCGGCCGCTTGCCCCTGGGTCGGGTCGTAACAGCCCAATCCCAGGCTGTAGTACCGGCCCTGGATGCTCCCCGCCGCCATCTGGCCATCCGGTTCCTCGAACGCTCCGACAAACCACAGCTTCCCGTTCTTGTCCACTTTTGCCCCGCCAGCGCCGTAGGCGTAACGACCGTCCGTCGTGCGCAGTAGGCCGATCTCGCCCCGCTCCTTCGTCTTGAGGTCATACCACAGCAGAAGAGAGTAAGCGGGCCGGTCTCTCGAGACCGCGCCGTAATCAAAGTCACCCGCGGTAACAGGGATGTAGTAGATCTTCCGCTCTTTCTGCGAGATGGCCATCGCGAGTGTGGCCGGCGGGTAGTCCATCGTGTCGGCCTTGCGTAAGTGCGAAGGCAGCATGAGCGCCAGCGGCGTTATTTTGCCCTCCGGATCTTCATGGGGGTCGAAACGGAACAGAAGGTTGCTGCCGCCGATAATTCCATAGGCGGCCTTGTCGACCGGATCCCATTCGATGATGCGCCACTGCACCTTGCGGTCCAGCATAGGGTTCGCCATCGTGCGCGATTGGCCGATAACCGGCAACTGGACCTGATCGAGATCAAGAACGCGGTCGCTGAGGACATCGTACTTCCAGATGCGGCCTGGGGCATAACTGCCATATACGTCGCCCTGGTCATCGCTGAAGATTGTGCGGCAGACGTCCCAGTTGTCGACTCTTCCGAGGTCTTCGGTGTAGTCCTCGTCGATGTAGTATTTGTACAGGTGGCCGTCCTCGGCCAAGCCATAGATCAGCCGGCGCTTCTTGTCCATGGCTTGCCCCAGCAAGCCCCAAAAGCTGTTGATCCTGCTGAGTTGCTCGACCTTTCCGGTCTTCATCTCGATCCGGTACCAGTAAGGGCCACGGTAGCTCGCCGCATCGATTGCCGGCGGCCCGTTGTCCTCGCTCAGCGAACCGAAATACACATAGCCGTCCAGTTCCTGCATCTGCACGTGAATTTTTCCGTTCGTCCACGTCCCCTGCCCCCGTTCGTGGGAGAGGATGGTCAGATTTGCCAGATGACGCATCTTCGCGGTCGCCGGGTCGAACTCGTACACATTCGCCGCGTCGGCGTGCGTACACAGGCCGACATACAGTTTGCCGTTGGACGCCGCGTACAAGGCACTCCACATCTGGGCGTCCCTGTCCACGGTGCTGAATCGATAGTGTTGGATCGGTACCGACTTGTATCCGAGGCCGGTCGCTGGATGCTCGCCCGACGCGTTCCAGGCGAGGAGAGCGGCGCATATAAACACCAGCAGGAAGCACAAAAGGCCAGGACGATTCATTCGATCCTCCTCTCCTAAGGCCCCTAAGGTTGTCGAGCTTATCAAGGCTCCCAGATTTGCGCAATAGTCTTGCACAGACTACGCAGACTACCAGCACGTAGTCGGCGAAGCGGGGACCGAAATTGGCAACGGCGCGTCGCAGCAGTTGTTGGCCGGCTACGTACTCGCTATCGCCGCCCGGCCCGTAGGCTCGATATCTGGATGCGGACCAGCGGAGCTCCCAGCCGGTGCGCGCGCGACCTGGCCAGTCTAACGCGGCACTCACTTCTTCGTTTCAACCGGCCCGGCATAGACATTCACCGGAAGAAAATAATCGCGGTTGTAAGGGCAGAAGATGGAATCATCGTAGAGGACCGTGCCCGCAAAGGCTTCCGCGGGAACAAAGGTCACCATCGCAAAGGCGGCTTGCGGGGGCGAGGTGAATCGGCCAGCGATGAAGTGCCAGCCCGGCTCGTAGTCGCCGCGCACCACCCAGTCGCGTCCCAGGTTGCGTCCTTCGGCATCCTGCCAGTTGACCCTTGCTACCGCTGGGAGGCCCCGCTGGACCGGCGCGGCCAGCACCCGCGACCAGACTCCCAACAAATATTCCGTGCCGGGCCGAACGCGCACGCGCTGCCAGACCGCCGGGGCTACGTTCTTGCCGGAGCCTTCCAGCCTCGCGCAAGCGCGTCCGCTGTGGCTTTCGGATTGCACGATGCGAACAGCGTTTGTCTGCGCGGCTTGAAATTCCCAGCCGGCTGCTTGCTCGAAGCCGGGATTCGCCAGCAGGTTCTCGCCCGCGAAAAACTTGTGGGCGGCGTCGAGCAGTTGGGGGTCCGAGTGCGCCGTGGCCGGCCCGCCGAGGTACAGCCAGTAGCAGCGCTCGCTCCAGCCGGGCGTGTGGCCCGCTAGCCGCCACACCAGATGACTGCCGTCGAGGATCGCCACCGCCACTGAACGCGACGGACCGCCGCGGCTCGATTCGAACATCCGCACGCCGCCGGCGCTCTTCGGCAACTCCCAGCGCACCAGCGCATCATCGTGGCTCCACAGACCGCTTTGCGCGCGCAGCAGAACACGGCGGGGAAATTTCTTGTCCGCCCACGGCGCAGTGGCGTCGGCGGCGGGTTGCCAACGGCCCTGCAAGGCGTCGGCGAGCCGCAGGCTGTGCGTGACAAGCTCGGCGCGGATGTTGTCCAGGGCGTCCGCCGTCGGAATGGTGCCGGGACCCTGCTGGTAGAAGTTCCACTCCTCGTCAAGGGCGCCGAGTAAATGGCTGACGTCTTGCTCGGCTTGGTCCGCCGCGATCCTGGCCGTCTCGTTCCGCGATTTTCGGGCCGCCTCGATCATCCGCTGCAACGTATACAGATAACGGGCATCGTCCACACCTTCGCGGGCGGCTTCCCAGTCCAGGGTCGGGTTCGGCGTCCGCTCGCGCGAGGTGAACACGAAGTTGCTTTCCCATTTGCCCGCGTCTTCGAGGACTACATACGGATCGCCCAGCTCGACCCGATACCACCAGCGAATGACTGAGAACCGCGACCGCATAAACCATAGACCGTTCTGGAACCGCGTCTTGGCCGGATCACGCCAGGCCGAGCCGTGATCGGCCATCGCGCGGACGCCGGCCTTGGCGGCGGCATCGCCAATCAACTTCGTATTGGTAAGGTAACAACCCCATTCGTCCAGTAGCGTGCCGAACTTGACCGCCTCGCTGTAACGCATTCCGCTGGAGGTAGCGCGGATGCCAGGAACGGAGCGGATCAGGCGCGCCTGGGCCAATTCCATCTCCAGCGCACGGTTCGGCTCGTCGGGGATCGAGATTTGGAGCTGCAGCCCGATCTTGTCTGCTGCATCGCGCAATACGGTGGCGGCCTGGCGGAACCGCGCCTCGAAGCCGGTAATGTGTTCGTAAGACCGCAGCCCGTTGCCGACCGGCACCGGCCGCCCGATCATGCCCGCCGCCAAGCAGAGACTGTCGAACCTGAGCGTCAGCGGCGGCACCGGCATGCCGGCCTTCCGGTAAATCGCAGCCATCCGTTCCGTCTGCCTCAAATCAACGTCCGCGACGCGGTCGTTTTCGACGCGCAACTTGGGCGCCGGCAGCCAGGCCGAGTAGTAACCGTTTTCGACATGCCCGTGAGCGAGCATCTCGCGCAGTTCCGTCTCGGCGCGTGCCCAGAACTCATCCGGCTGCCCCTTCTGGAGAAAGATCGCTGGCCCGTAAGCGCCGGTACGCCACTCCTTACTGGGCGGCGTTTCCAGCCGCATGGGCAAGACGCGGAGTTTCACCGGCAGGCGCACCGGCGGCTGGTCGTCCACGCGCACGGTGAAATGGCCTTCATAAACTCCGGGCTGCGCGTTGGCCGGCACGCCGATCGTCAGCCACCAAGTGCGATTCAGCCCGCGCTCGGCGGCGACCGGATTGCGGTGAACCAGGATGTTTGGGATTATGTCGAACCACTCGATCTGGCCCGGTCGCGGCATGCGCTCGGTGAATTTCACCGTGCGCAAGTCGGCCTCCGCCTGCGGCAGCCGATCCAAGCCGCTGAAGCTCACATCGACTGCCCGCAGATCGCGCAACGGCCGCAGGGAAAACACCAGCGGCTCAAGCTCGCCCGGTGCCGCGGCGGCGCGCAGCTCGGCCGCGCGTTCCCAGGGCCGCGGCACGCTGTGTGGATACACTTTTTCCGCCCACGGCCGCGTAAACAGCACGTAGCCGCGCCACAGGTCCTCGTCGGTCAGTTCCAGCGCGGGTCCGCGCTCGATCGCCTGCCGTTCCCGCCAGAAGTGCTTTTCGAAATAAGCGCGGCGCTGCTCGTCAAGGGCTGCAATCTCCCGCCGCGCTTCCGCCTCACGCTCGGTCGGCCAGAGCAGCAGGCCAGAAACGTTCTCGCCGGCCACGCGCAACTCCAGTTTGCCGTTGGGGACGGTCGCACGAAAATCCACAGCCAGTGTTCGCGGCTCGACATACTTATGCCAAACACTGTCGCCCGGACGGGCCTCGATGAATTCGTTTGCGAAGAAGTAGCTGCCGAAGAAGCGCTCGGCCGTCACTTGCTCCTCGGCGACAGCCGTGCCGTTGACCCACACCTGGTAGCTGCGCGCCAACCAGCGCTGGCCGAAGCTGCGCAGGTAAACGCGGCCCGCCCATTCGCCATTGGGCAGGTCCACGCGGAAAGACACGTCGCAGGACAGCGCGTCTTCCAGCAGCGGATCGGGAAGTTTCTCGCGTGTCTCCCCGATCGTCTTCGGACTGCCGGCAAATCCAAAACCGCTCTCGGCGCTGTAGACGGTCTCCGGTGTGACCGCCGTGAAGCCCGGCATCAACGCAGCACCGGCTGGCTGGAAATCGAACTTGCGCGACAAGCCGGCGCCGGAAGCCAGGCTGGCGGTCAGCGCCGCCGCCGCGAACAATACCCAGATGCAAGGCAACTTGCTCATCCAGTGCTCCAATGACCGTTTCGGCCGCTGCCCGTTAACGCCGGGCACGAAGCGGTTTTCTTATACCACGAGCGGGAAAAGACAACGATGAAAAGTCGCAAGCCATTCCGCACTCATGCCGAATCGCGCCGAATTGCAGAGTGCGTCCTCTTTTGGCATACTGATGCACCGTGAACCGACGACACTTCTTTTGCCTCCCGGCCTTCGCTGTCATCACGGCTCAATCACGCCTACTCGAGGACACCGTCCCCGGCGCGCTGTACCGCGACTATTCGCGCTGCCTGCCCGATTATCTGGGCGACCTGGCAGCACGCGCCGAGCGCCTCCGCAACGCGGAACTCGCCAAACTCACCACGGCGGCGGCCATCCGCGGGCGCCAGCGTTGGGTGCGCGAAACTTTCTGGAAGCTGGCCGGAGGGATGCCGGAACGCACGCCCCTGAACACCCGCACGACGGGATCATTCGCGCGCGAGGGCTATCGCGTGGAGAAGCTCGTCTACGAGAGCCGACCCAACTTCCACGTCTCCGCCAACCTGTATATCCCCACTGCCGGCCGGCCGCCGTTTCCCGGCGTGCTGTTCCAAATGGGGCATTCCCCAAACGGCAAGGCCTTCGACGGCTACCAGCGCTGCTGTCAGGCGCTGGCGAAGCTCGGCTTCCTGGTGCTGGCCTTCGACCCCATGGGGCAGGGAGAACGCATTTACTACCCCGACGCCAGCGGCACGCGCTCGCGGCTGGGCGCGGCATGGGAAGAGCACAACATGGCGGGCAAGCAGATGTTGCTGGCGGGCGATACTTGCCCGCGCCTGCAGGTCTGGGATGCGGTGCGGAGCCTGGATTGCCTGGCGTCGCACCCGCTGGCGGATCCCCAGCGCCTGGGTTCCACCGGCCAGTCCGGCGGTGGCACCACTACCATGCTGTTGACCTGCGTCGATGACCGGCTGGCGGCCGCGGTGGTGGTCAGCGGCAACACGGAAAACCTCGCGTCCGCCAGCTTCAACGCACCCGGCTCGACGGATGACGCGGAGCAGAATTTCCCGGGCGCGGGGCCGCTGGGTTTCGACCGCTGGGACCTGCTCTTCCCCATGGCGCCAAAACCACTGCTCGTCAGCGTCAGTGATAAGGACTTCCTGAATACTTACTCTGCCCAGTACATCACCAACGGCCGCCAGGAATATCAGAAGCTGAGGAAGGTGTATCAAATTCTCGGTCATGCAAATCATCTCGCCTGGGCAAGCACGCCTTTGCCGCACGGCATGACTTACGACCTGCGCCTGCAGATTTACAACTGGTTTACTCGCTGGCTGAAGGATGAGACCAGCCGGATCGAAGTGGAACCTTCTACCGCACCCGAACGGGAGCAGACATTATGGGTCTGCGACTCCGGCAACCTGATGCGATCCTTCCATGGCGAGACGCCGATGACACAGAACAGGAAGCGCACCGTCACGCGGGTGAAGCAGCCCGCGGCGCTGGACCATCTGCTGGGCATCCGGCGTCCGGCGCCAGGCACTCAGTTCACCATTTTGCGCCGCGTCCCGTCGCTGGAAGGGGAGATCGAGTCGGTCGAGGTGTTGTCGGAAGCGAAAGTATGGGTACCGGCCTGGCTGTTCCTGCCAAAGACGCCAGACCGCTCCAAGCAGGCCTTTCTGGTGGTGGACCCCGGCGGCCACAACGCGCGCTGGCATGAGGGGATGGTTTACCAGACGCTCGCCGCCAAGGGTCATCCAGTCTGTTCGACGGACGTGCGCGGCGTCGGCGACCTGCGGCCGGAATTCGGGCGGGGCCACCCGCGCTACGCTGAATCTCACAACGCGGAAGACCACTACGCGTGGGCCTCACTGATTTTGGGGAAGCCGCTGCTGGGCCAGCGCGTGACCGACTTGCTGGCGGCGGCCGCGGCACTGCGTGCTCATCCCGCGCTGTCCGGGCGCCGGCTGGTGCTGGCAGCCATGGGTAGGATGACGATCCCGGCCCTCTTTGCGGCGGCGCTGGACTCCAGGATCGACGCTTTGTACCTGGCCGGCGGCCTGGTGTCCTATCAGAGCCTTGTGGATGCGGAAGACTTCGTTTGTCCGGTTGCCAATCTGGTGCCCGATCTGCTGCGGCACCTGGACCTGCCCGGTATCGTAGCCTCGCTGGCGCCACGCAGAGTCGTGCTGGCGGGCACCGTTGGCGCGGATGACAAGAAACTGGATCCGGCCCTGGTTCGCAAGACCTACGCCGAGGCTGCCAATGTGCAGGTGCTGCCCGACGCGCGCTGGGATGTTAATGCGTTCCTGGCATGAGTGGGGGCAGGCCGCGCGGGTCGTGCTGGGGCGGAGCCACATCCGAGGTGCGCACGTACCAATCCAACAAGCGCGCCAGCAGCATTCCCTGCTTCTCAGCGTACGAACGCTGACCGTAGACGTTGTGTAGCTCCAGGGCGTCCTTCTTCAGGTCGTAAAACTCGCCTGGCCCCTCCGGACGCATGACGAGCTTGCAACCCAGCGTGCGGATCATGGCGGCGCGGGTGATGGTCTCCGGATGCTCATTCTGCAGCGCCACCTTGGGGTAGTAGATGTTCTTGGGGTCCGGCACATCCGCCATCCGCTCGAAACATCGCCGTTCGTAAACGTTGTAGCCTCCCTCGGCGAAAGCCGCCCGTTGGGGATCGCCCGGCTCGCCGCGCAGTTGCGGGACCAGGCTGCGCGCGAAATGCGTGTGCTGGGCGCCAATCCCGGCTAACTCCAAGCATGTCGGCATCACGTCGAACAGTTCGATGATTTCCTTCACGGCGTGGCCCTGGGCCATCCCCGGCACCCGCGCGATCAGCGGCACGCGGGTGAGGACGTCATCGAGAGCGCTCGGCCATTTCTCCACCAGGCCGTAATCGCCTCCCCAATCCCCATGGTCGGAGAAGGCGAACAGGCAGGTGTCGGCGGCGTGGCCAGTGCGTTCCATAGCCTCCATCAACTCGCCGAGGAGCCAGTCGCTATAGCTGACCATGCCCAAGTAGATGGCCTGGATCGCGCGCAGATCATCGGAGGTGAGTTGCGTGAGATGCCGCGTGCGGCGGATCGCCTCATGGAAGTTCGGCTTGCGCGCCAGGCCGACCGGGCGGAGTGGCGGCAAATCTTGCGGCCGGCACATCTCATGAAAGTCTGCCGGGGCCGTGTAAGGCGGGTGTACGAAGAGCAGCGGCAGGTAGATGCAGAAGGGCCGCTCCGCACGTTCCAGGATGCGAATAGCCGCCTGCACGCAGGCATAATCGGCGGTTTCGCGGCGGTCGCCTCCCGCGCCGTAATGGAAGGAGTAATAGCGGCGATCGCCAAAGGGCCAGGGGTTGCCCGCGGGTTTGCCGCGGCCTCCTGGAGATCCCCACGCAGTCACGCTGTCCGGGAAACAGGCGGCAGCCAGCAAATCGTTCTTGCCATACCAGTGGACGTCGTAACCTTTCTGCCGCAAGTAGCGAAACAAGTTTGGTTCATCTGGCTGCAGCAGGTAAAAGAGGCTGCGATGTCCTCGCACGTGAACCGGCCAGCCCGTCATCAGACTGCAGCGCGATGGGGTGCAAACCGTGTGCTGCACGTGGCATTGGGTGAAGCGCACGCCTTCGTTCGCCAGTCGGTCCAGGTTGGGCGTCCGGACAAGGGGATGCCCGTAACAGCCGATGCTTTCCGCCCGCAGCGTCTCAGGCATGAAGAAGACGAAGTTCGGTTTCTTCGCAGGTTCCGCCGGGCGCTGCGCCAGCGCGACTGAAGCGGCGGAAGAAAGCAATAAATCCCGGCGTGAAAACTGGTGGTCCATAGGCGGCTCAGTTTCCCAGCGGCAGCGGCAAATAATCCCGCTCCAGCAGCATCCATTCGTGGAGTGCCGTTTTCAGCTCCCGTTCCAGGGCAGCGAACTCGGCCCGCCCTGCCAGGTTATGGAACTCGTGTGGATCGTTGGCGAGGTCGTATAACTCGAACATGGCCCGGCTGGGAGAAAAATACATGCGGGAGAATTCCGCGGAAAGCTTTCCTTGTTTGTTCATCTGCTGCAATTCTTCCCAGAAAGCATCGGTACGGAATCCTACCGGATCATAAGGGATCTGCCATAGCGCATTGTAGATGAGCTTGTGCGTTCGGCTCACGATGCAGCGGCTCAGATCGAAGACGGAGCTGCGATCCGGCAGTCCGGCGATGCCCGCACCACGCTCGGCGAAAACATACCGGCGCGGCTCGAACGGCCCGCCGTGCAGCAGCTTCAGGAAACTGCGCCCGGTCATCTCGGCCAGCGGGGGAATGCCGGCGGCCTCGAGGAAGGTGGGCGCCAGATCTTCTCCGGAAATCAATTCGCTGCTGACCGAACCCGCTCGGATGTGGCCGGGCCAACGGAGGATGAGCGGCACGTGAATGCCGAACTCGTACAACGTGCCCTTGCCGCGCAATAGCGCGGCGCCGTTGTCGCCCATGAACGCCACCAGCGTATTCTGCGCCACTCCGCGCTGCGCCAGCATGTCCACGGCGCGGCCGAAATCGCCGTCGAGGCGGCCGATTTCATCGTAATACCGGGCGAAGTCTTCCCGGATCAGGCGCGTGTCCGGATAGTGCGCCGGCAAAGTGAGCTTGTTCGGATCGTGCGGCTGCGGGATGGCGCGCGCATCGTGAGGACGATGCGGATCGTGAAACGAAAGTTGCAGGGAAAAAGGCCGGTCTTTCGGCGCGAGGTCGAGAAACTCCGCGCATTGCGCCAACGCTTGCTCCCGGTCACGGGAAACCTTGACATAGTCGAGCCTCTTGGCGAACGTGCGCAGTTTGTGCCGCTCGATCATCTGCACCGTGTTGGCGCCGGAGGTATCGCTATCCATGTGGTGGGTGCGGCCGGCCACTCCCGTGAAATAGCCGTGCGCGCGCAACAACTCGGGGTACGTGCGCACTTCGGCAGGTAGCGGCGCGGTGAAGCGGGTCATCTGGATACGCACCGGCGAGCGGCCGGTCATGATAGAAGCGCGTGCGGGCACGCACTGCGGGCAGGTGGCATAGGCGCGGTCGAAGCGCATACCTTCCCTTGCCAACCGGTCCAGGTTTGGTGTGCGGATATCAGGATTTCCGTAACAGCCCACGTGCGGGACACTGTGGTCGTCGGAAAGAACCAGCATGATGTTGGGACGCGCAGTCCCCGCGACCGAATGGTGCAGAGCAGCACCCACGCCTGCCTGCCGCAGGAAGCCACGCCGCGAATGTCGTTGCATGAGTGGATGCTATATCATGGCGTGAGCTTTCGGCAAGCGGCCTTGGCTCGGAAGTATTTCGACGGCAACGTCCCGTTTAGATGAATTTGTACTCGCCCGGGGCTGGCGGAGCGGGCAGGCCCAGTTTGGGATTCTGCTCCAGGTTTGGCGGCATCAAGTTCAGCTCCGACTTCATGATCTGGTCCCAAGTGATGGCCATGCCCGAGTAAGCCGACTCGCGCGCCATGATGGCGGTCATGGTGGTCTCTGCCACCTGCATCGCCAGGTTGATGTACGGTCCTTCGCCCCGAATGCTTCTCACCAGGTCGGCGTGCTCCTGTACCTTCGGGGCCAACTTGCCCCTGTCCGCCAGGTCGCGGCAATTGCTCCGCCCCCGCGCGCCGATGACCAGTTCCCCGACCTGCGTATACAGGCCCTCCTGGAAATGCCGGCACTGGCTGATACTAATGACGCCGTTAGGGTAGTGGAATTCGGCGGTGAAGTGATCGTAGTTGTTGCCGTGTCCTTCGGTCAGCGGCAGCCAGGCGCGGGCGGCGAGGAGCAAGAGACAGACAAAGCCGAGGACGGGGCCGAAGACGAAGAGGTTGCGGAACAAGAGACGGCGGCAGCCGAGGAAACCGCTGCCGAAGATCGCGACCTTCAGCTTGAAGATCGCGTGATGGACTGGGCGCGGAAGGCTGTGGCGCAGGCGAAGCTGGTCAAGAAACCACGGGGCAAGTTGAACGCCGAAAAACAGGCGGCGTACGACACAGAAGTTAGCGAAGCCGCTCGCCGGCTGTATACGCGCGCTATCCGGCCGGGCGAATGGTACCTGGTGCGTGAAGGCAACACTCGTAAGGGCTCGGGCACCTTCTACACCCGGCCGCAGCTGGCCAGCCCCATCACCCGGCGCGCGCTTCAACCGCTGCTTTACGAGGGTAGCTGCCCCAGAAAACCCGAACAGATTCTTGCCCTGAAGATTTGCGATCCCGCCATGGGGTCGGGATCCTTTCTGATTTCAGCCATCCGGTTCATCACTTCGGCGTTGGCTGAAAGCTTGTACTTCCACAAGCGTCTCCTGCCGGGCCAGCAGGGTTCCATCGCTAAGCTGGCCGACGGGTTGCCCGCCGATCATCCCTCGCAGGAAACGCTGCCTGTCCCGCTGGAACACGATCAGTTCGACGATCACCTGCGCGCGCGGCTGCGGCGGCACATCGTCGAACGCTGCATTTATGGGGTGGACCTCGATCCGCTGGCGGTTGAGTTGGCGCGCATGTCGCTTTGGGTTGAAACCATGGACCCGCGGCTGCCGTTCGGCTTTCTTGACCACAAGCTGAAATGCGGCAGTTCGCTGGTCGGTTGCTGGTTCGACCGCTTCCAGGACTACCCCGCGATGGCGTGGGACCGCGAGGGCGGCGACAGCAAACACGAGCGCTTCGTGCATCACTACCGCGAGGTAACGGGACGAGGAAAAAAGGCGGGTGAGGTAAGCCAGAAAGGCGACAAATGGACCTGGGCGATCAAGCAGAAGCGGGATAAGGCAATTGAGCCTGGAATCCGCAGGCTGATCGACGCCGATGAACAAACAGCGTTCGAGTTCGCCAGCGCGAGCACCACGCCGGCCGATATTCATGACCAGGCGCTCGAAGTGTTCCGGCAGTTGCACTCCTTGCCGGTACATGAGACCGAGGAGCGGCGGCGCATCTATGAGGAGCACATCAAGCCGGGCAAGAACTTCCGGCGGTTAAAGGAGGCGTTTGACACCTGGTGCTCGGTCTGGTTCTGGCCGGCCGACCTGCTGGAACTTGCCCCGCTGCCCGAGAACTTTCTGCGGCCGCCCGAAGAGACGCTCGACGTGGTGCGGACTCTGCGCGATCACTTGCGTTTTTTTCACTGGGAGCTGGAATTCCCCGACGTCTTTACCGGAAAAGGATCGGGCTTCGACGCCGTTATCGGCAACCCGCCATGGGAAATCCAGAAGCCGAGCTCCAAGGAGTTTTTCTCCGATATCGACCCGCTGTATCGGGGCTACGGCAAGCAGGAAGCGCTCGATTGCCAGGTTGCGTACTTCAGGACGGACGCAGCTATCGAGCGGAAGTGGATTGCATATTGCGGGCGGCTGAAGGCACTCTCGAACTGGACTAAGTACGCGGCCAAGCCGTACGGCGACGACATCTGGTACGACAAGGATGATCGGCCGCATCACGACTTTCCACTCGACCGCACATTCGAACAGTCGGCCAACTACCATGCGCGATGGAAGCAGCTACGCTCGGGCCGTGCCGGCTATGCAGACGAAGAACACCCGTTCGTACATCAGGGGTCCGCCGACATCAATACGTACAAGATGTTCCTGGAGACGGCCCATATGCTGCTGAGGGACGGAGGCCGATTCGGCTTCCTTGCGCCATCTGGCATCTACTCGGACAAAGGCGCCGGTCGGCTCCGCCACCTGTTTTTGTCAAAAAGCCGATGGACGCACCTGTACGCTTTTCAGAATGAACGGTTCGTCTTTGATGCTGTTCACCACAGCTTCAAAATCGCAGCGATCCATCTGGAGAAGGCAGGCCAGCCGGGCGCGCTGCTGACTCGCTTCCGTCTGGGTCCCGGCGATTCACCGGAGATCAGCGAACTTGATGATGACATGCTGGATGAGGGCCGCTATCTGCCGGTGACCCGCGAACAAATACGTACCTACAGCCCGACCTCCGGGGCCATTCTCGAAGCGCGCAGCCAGCGCGATCTGGAGATTCTCGACAAGTTGTACAGCAATGGCGTCTTGCTGGGGGATCGGGGCGAGGAAGGGTGGAACGTCCGGTACGCGACCGAGTTCCACATGACGAATGACTCGAAGCTCTTCCCACGAAGGCAGGCTTGGGAAGACAAAGATTACCGCCCTGACGAGTACGGCCACTGGCTGAAGGGCGCGTGGAAGCCGTACACTGGCCCTCGGAGCATCCTGGCACGCAAGAGGGGGCTGGTTCTGGGCGTCGATGGCAACGCGGTCATTCACGCGGATGACATCGAGGACGTAGCTCTGCCGCTTTATCAGGGCGCGATGATCAACCACTTTGACTTCGCGGCCAGTGTCTATCGAAAGACCGAAGGAAAACGGGGATTCAAGTGGATCACCTCGCCGGGATGGCCCAAGCCTATCGAGCCGCAGTACCTTATGTCAGCGCGGGGGTTTTTCGGTTTTGAAGGCTCGTGGCACGGCTTGAAGTTCACTTTCCGTAGTATTGCTAGCACGACAAATGCTCGCACACTAGAACCGGTCTCATAAATACCTCAGCATGATTTTCATGCAGCCGAGCCGGACCATGCCGAGGAAGTTCTCGATGTGGTACTCATAGCGAGTGACCAGTCTGCGAAACCACTGCAACCAAGCAAACAGGCGTTCTGCCCGCCAGCGCTTTTTGTAGCGCCGGAGCTTTCTTCCATCCTGAGTGTCACGCCTGTTCTTTCGGTGCGGCGCGATCAGCTCGATGTCATACGCTTTCTTAAGATGCTGGTCGAGCGGGTCCGAGTCGTAAGCTTTGTCGCCGATCAACCGCGCCGGCAGTTCGTCGAGGAAGCTTCCGGCTAACGTATCTTCGACGAGGCGGCATTCGTGCGGCGATGCACTATCGACGGTGACGGCCAGAGGAACACTGGTAGCAGCGGCGATCGCCATGATTTTGGTGCCCTTGCCCCGCTTGGTCGGGCCGACGGCAAAGCCCCCTTTTTAGCGCTCGCGAAGCTGCCATCAATGAATCCCTCGTCCAACTCCAGCACACCTCGGTCGTGCAGTTGCCCGGCCAGCACCCGCAGCGCTTTCTCCAGTTGTCCGTTGCGCACCCATTGTTGAAAACGGCGGTGGCAAGTCTGATACGGAGGATACTTGGCCGGTAGCTCCCGCCACTGCGCTCCGGTCCTCAGAATCCACAACACGCCGTTCAGCACCGCGCGGGTATGCTGCGGTGGCCTTCCCCGCCGGTCGGGTCTCTGTGGAAATCGCAATAGCGGCTCCAACACTGCCCACTGCTCATTTGTCAATTCTCCACGTGCGCGCATCGGCAATTCGAGGAGATCGCCAATGACCTTATCCCTCCGTAACTGGCACAGATGCAAGACAAAACACGCGCTTACCTGTTTATGAGACTGGTTCTAATCTGTGCAGCCGTCGACAAAGTCCCCTGCGGTCACTCCCTTACTTTGCTTGCCACCGATGTACCCGCGCGGTGGGGCCTGCTCTGCTCGCTGAACTGCTTTTTACTCGACTGGGTAATCCGTCGCCGGATGGGCGGGCAGAACCTATGCTTGTTTGTCATGGAAGAGCTGCCAGTCCTGGCCCCCACCCAATTCGAAGCCGTTTCATGGCTGGCAAGACGGATCTGCGGCTTGACACTGAACCACCCAAGATTCGCGCCGTCATGGCTCGAATTCCGGGGAGCCGCCAAGTGGAAATCGCTATGGGCGTGCAGCCCCCATGAAAGGTTGCGCCTTCGAGCGATCTTGGAGGCTACGCTCGCGTTTATGTTCCAGCTCGACGTTGACAACGTCGCCGAAATATTGAGGGACTCCGATTTTTCTACGCACCACATACACGACAAGGCTTTTGCCCGCGGCCTAGAGCCCAGGGGCTTCTGGCGTTACGAGAAGGAAAAGGACCCAGAGCTGCGCCTGGCAGTGCTCGCTCAGGTTGCCTTTCGAGAACTGGAATCAATGGGTCTCGATGCGTTCCTGAACCAGAACGACGGGGAAGGCTGGATGCTGCCAGAGACGCTGCGTCTCGCAAACTATGGCCTCGGCCACGACGATCGGGCGAAGGAGCCGCAACCGGTGGCGTCGCGCCTCGGGCCACGCTTTTTCGAATGGCAGTTGAGCCGGAGCGTCGAGGAATCGTGGGAAGAGTGCGAGCGCCACGCGGAGTTATTGAAGCGCATCCTGCCCGAGCGCGAAGCAAGAGAGGATGGTGAAGGATCGGAGGGCGAGGGCCAGGCGGCCGCAGCCGCGCAGGGCGATCCGCCGCCAACGGATCTTTTCGGCAATGCCGTCCCCACGGACCTCTTTGGCAATGTGGTCTACCCGAAGACGCGCAAGCGGTGAACAGCGATGTTGAATCCCATTACATACACCGAGCAGGTGATCGGCGACTTCCTGAAGTACCAGCTCACGGCGTACTCGTTTGCCGACACGAACCTATACCGGCAGATGCGGACGCTTCTGAGCCTCGACCAGACGCGCGCCACACCGCTGATGCGGGGGCCGTACATCAGTTTGTCGCGTTCGTTCCGCAAGGGCTCCAAGGTTCAGGAACTGGTCAACACCGGCCTTCTTCACCCGCTGATCGCCAACCTCGCGCCATATCCGGCGCTGTACGGCCACCAGGAGACGGCCATCCGGCACATCACGGCCGGCAAAACCACACTGATCTCCACGGGCACCGGCTCCGGGAAGACCGAGTGTTTCTTGTACCCGATCATCAGTCATTGCCTGAAGCTGCGGGACCAGAAGGCGCCCGAAGGCATAGCCGCGGTGCTGATCTATCCGATGAACGCGCTAGCCGAGGACCAGCTTGGCCGGCTGCGCGAACTGCTCACGGGCACCGGCATCACTTTCGGGATGTACATCGGCAAGACGCCGGACAGGGAGGTGGACGTGAAGGGCTACCGCCTGCCACCAGGCGCCTCGCCGGCCGATTACCGGGCAAAGGTCGAGGAGTTCCGGAAGAAGAACCAGACGACGGCGGTCCATCCCGTCGAGGAGCGGGCATCGCGCGAAGAGATGCGGCGGGCGGGCAAGCAGCCGCGCATCCTGCTGACCAACGTCAAGCAACTGGAACTCCTGCTCACCCGGCAGCAGGACGTGGAGCTATTCTCCGGCGCCCGGCTGGATTTCCTTGTCGTCGATGAGGCGCACACATTCAGCGGCGCCAACGGGGCTGAAACCGCCTGCCTGATCCGGCGCCTTCGCGCCTACTGCGGCAAGTCCGCCGCCGATACGGTCTGCATCGCCACCTCTGCCACGCTCACTTCAGCGGAAGGCGGCAAGGAAGCGGGCGTGCAGTTCGCTACGCGGTTTTTCGGCGTGCCGAAGGAACAAGTCGAAGTGGTGCTTGAGGAGTACGAGCCGGACCTGTGGGCTTCTCAGCGCAAGGCGACGCCCCGGCTGCCCGGCAGCCCAAACGTTCATCTCCAGAATGTGCTGGAGGCGGTAACGAACGTTGAAGTCAACCCGCCCCTGTCGCTCAAGATCCTCCAGAGCACCTTTCAGGCCCTGACCGGTGTCGCGCTTGAGATTCACCGCTGGAAAGAGAGCCTCTACGAAAGGCTTGCCGAAAACGAGGTCGTGTACCAGATCGCGGAAGCGCTCACGCACCCCCGCGCGCTGAGCGACCTGATCCAGGACCTCGAGAAGCGGCTTGGGCGGCCCGTTTCCGAGGAAGAAGTGCTGTTGTGGCTGGCGCTCGGCGCCGCCTCGAACAAAGACGGGCGGGCGCTGCTGCGGCCCATCGTCCACGCCTTCATCCGCGGCATTCTGGGGAGCGTGGTTACATTCCCGGCAGGGAGCAACGAGCCGCAGTTGTGGCTTTCCGCCGAAGACGCACCGACCGGGCCTCCGCATCCCCTGTTCGCCCTGCCGGTAATGAGCTGCAATACCTGCGGGCAGCATTACTTTGAGCACCATGTCGCGGGTTTTTCATTTACCGACAACTTGCCGGGCGGCGGCGAAACCGCGGGCGGGCAAACGATCTGGCGTCCGCTCGAACGCCAGAACGGCGGCGACCGCGTGGTCCTGGTTGACCGGCTGGCGGTGATCGACGAGAAGGAAGGCGGAGGCAACGGCGGCGCCGACGACGGTGCGCCGCGCAATACTAATCCGCTGCACTTCTGCCGATCGTGCGGCACGCTGCACCTCCAGCCTGGCCACCGTTGCGACGGCTGCGGCAGCAAGGGCGCGCTCGTGCGGCTGTACGCGGTTCGCCAGAAGGCCGAGCGCACCGGCCACCTTGTTTCCTGTATCGGTTGCTCGGCGGTGGGGCGCACGCAACTCGGCCGCTACCGGGAACCGGCCCGGCCGGTGAAGGCGTCGCCGGTGTCCGACGTCCACGTGCTTGCACAGAGCATGATCCATCGGGCCGAGCACCCGCGGCTGCTGGTTTTCTGCGACAACCGGCAGGATGCGGCGTTCCAGGCGGGCTGGATGCAGGACCACGCGCGCCGCTACCGCTTGCGAGCATTGATGTACGAGGAGATCCTAAAAGGGCCCTTGCAGGCGGGCACGCTGGTCTCGCACCTGGACGACCTGCTGGAAGCCGACGATGAACTGTCCCAGGCGCTGCTTCCCGAAGTGTGGCGGGCTCATCGAAAACAGGCCGACCTCGAAAAGCACCGCCAGGACCGCCGCCTGTTCCTGCGCATTCAGGTGCTGCGCGAGATTGCTACAGGCACGCGCCAGCGTATCGGTCTTGAGCCCTGGGGCCGCATCGCTGTCGATTACATGGGCCTCGATGATCAAGACCCGTTCTTCATCAAGTGGGCCAAGATTCTAGGCTTGCAGCCATCCGAACTGATGAGCGGGGTGGCGGCGCTGCTGGACGGTATCCGCCGGCAGCGGCTCCTTCTCGACCGCGAGCGCCACATCTTCTCGCGCTACTGGGAAGCGGGTGATCGCGAGATCCAGCGCGGTTACCTGCCGCATATGCCCGGCGGGCCAAAGGGCCTGAAGCTGCAGCGGACGGCCAACGACGAGAAGGAACGCGTCGCCCAGTTGCTCAGCGTGAAGGGCCAGACGACCGCGATGAAGGCGGCCGTCGGCTGGGGTGTAACCAAGGGCGACGTGCCGCGGTTCCTCGCGGATTTGTGGGCGATGCTGAGCGACCGGCTTGAAATCTTCGCACCGGTGACGCTAACGGGGTCGAAGGGGCGCCCGCTGCCGGGTTGCACCGACGTGCGGCAGGTGGACGCTGACCGAGTACTGCTCCACGCCAGCCGTGGCCTGTATCGCTGCTCGACTTGCCGCCGGGCGCAAAACCGACCGACGCCGCACATGGCATGCCCGGTCTACCGCTGCACGGGGACGCTGGCTTTCGAGGAAGAAGACCCGGAAGACTACGACCTCATGGTGCTGGACAAGGGCTTCGCCATGCTGCGCCCGCGGGAGCATTCCGCCCAGGTGCCGGCCGAGGACCGCGAGATCCTCGAGCGCATCTTCAAGGCACCGGGCGAGAAGATCAACACCTTGGTTTGCACTCCTACGCTGGAGCTTGGTGTGGACATCGGCGCGCTCGACGCGACGCTGATGCGCAACGTTCCGCCGCTGCCCTCAAACTACTGGCAGCGGGCGGGACGCGCCGGCCGCCGGCATCGCATGGCAGTCAACATCACCTATGCGCGCCCCGCCAGCCATGACCGGGCCTATTTCGCCGATCCGCTGAAGCTGCTTCGTGGGCTGATCTCACCGCCCCGCTTTAACCTCAAGAACGACGTGATGATCCGGAAACACATTCACGCCGCAGTGCTGACTGTGTTCTATCGCCTGCAGAAGGATGATGGGGCGCTCAGCGAAGCGGACCGGAAAGAATTAACGGCCGCACTGGACGACAGCTTCCCCGCCAACGTAAGCCATTACCTGTTCGACAATCGGGGCGTGCTGCGGGCAGGGCCGTTCGACTTCTCGGCATTCCGAACTGTGATTGCCAAGCATGGCCCCCGCTTGGCGACGCATGTGAACGAAGTGTTCTCCCAGGGCTGGCCGGCCGAGGACAAGGCGGCGGTCACCGGAGAGTTGCTGACGGGTTACATCGAGCAGATGCCCGGCCAAGTACAGGAAGTTGCCGCCAGGCTGCGCAAGCGCCTGGATTGGGCCACCAGCCAGATGAGGCGGCTGGATGCGCTGCGTGCCGAGCGCGGGACGCTGGATCCGGAAGAAGACGCGCTTTATGGGCGCTGTGATCGGTACATCAAGAAGCTGAAGGGCGTGCAAAGGCGCCGGCGCCGCGAAGCCGAGGGATTCGACGACACGAACACCTATGCCGTGCTGTCGGCTGAGGGGTTTTTACCCGGCTACGGACTGGACACGGGCTGGATAGTCGCGCTCTACGAGGTCCCGCCTTACTCGGCCGATCTGCACGACTGGGAGCTACGGCGGCATCCGTCGCTCGCCCTGCGGGAATACATTCCGGGGAACCTGGTATACGCCAACGGGCATCGGTTCATACCGCGTGTGTTTCATCTCGAACCGGTTGATCCCGTTGAATTCCTGGTTGACGTCGAAAACCAGGCGGTGCAGGAGCTGTCGGCTGCCGGTAATGGGGCCTGCTCGGTAAGCTCATCAACCCTTAAGGCTGTACCAATTTGTGATGTGGATCTGCCCCATGACTCCCAGATCTCGGATGAAGAGGACTATCGCTTCCAAATGGGTGTGGCCACCTACGGTTTCGAGCAAGCGCACCATGGCGGAGGCAAGCAGTATCTATGGAGCGTGAGAGGGCTGTCGCACCGGGCGGCGGTTCGGCTGCGGCTGGTCAACGTGGGGCCGGCTGCGCTGGTGCGCAACGCAGGCCGCCTGGGATATCCCGTATGCCTGGTGTGCGGGCAGAGCCGCTCGCCGCTCGCCTCGCAGGCCGATTTGCAGCACTTTGGCGACGATCATCGCTCGCGTTGCCGGAAACCGGTCGAGCAGATCGCGTTTTACGCGGACGTGATCGCCGACGCGCTCGCACTGCAGGAATGCCGGGATCGGCAGGAAGCCTTCAGCGTAATGGAGGCTTTGCGGCTGGGCGCTGCCGAGATCCTGGAGATGGAGCCGGAAGACCTGCAGGTGTTGGCAGTCGGCCGGCCCGGCCAGACGAACCTCGACGTCCTTCTCTACGACCCCATGCCTGGCGGTTCGGGACTCCTCGACCAGATGGTGGCAAGATGGAGCGAGGTGATCCAGGCAGCCATCGAAATGGTCGAGGACTGCCCCTCCAGGTGCCAGTCGGCCTGCGTCGACTGCATGCTGAAGTATCGGAACTCCTTCTATCACCGATACCTTAATCGCCAGAAGGCGGCCACCTGCCTGCGTGCTTGGGGTGCGAACCTGGTCTTCAGCAACGATATTCCGCCGCAATTGCCCGCTTCTGCGCCCGAGGAACAGACAGTCAACGACGCAGAGGAGCGGCTGCGCCTGATGCTGGAGAAAGCCGGCCTGACTGGTTACAAGCCGCAGCACCGGATCGAACTTGGCCGCCCGCTGGGGGCGACCACTCCGGATTTCTATTACGACTCGCCGACCGACAGCTACGAGGGGTTGTGCATTTACCTGGACGGAATGAGCCGGCGCTTACACGGCGATCCGGCCCGCCAGCAGGCTGACCGCCGAATCCGCCAGGAACTGCGGAACCGGTCATACGAAGTGGTCGAGATCACGTACGCCCAACTGTTTGACCGTGACGCCATGCGGCAGCATTTCTTCCGCATCGGCCGCTTCCTGCTGGGCAAGGAAACAGCCCTGAAGCTTCGTGACGAACCGACCTGGTTCGCCAGCGAAGATGCCGCTGAAGGCACGGGCGCCTCGTGACGCTCCCGCGATCGGCTTGCGGAGGTGAAGCCGCTGTCGAGGAAACGAAGGCGTTGAAAGACGTGTTCAAGCAGGATGAGCCGATGAACTACTTCGCGGCAACGCCGAAACACGACCACCGCGAGCTAGCGAAGATCAAGCTGAGGGCGGGCGTCCCGCGAGATGTGCAAAGTTACTTCAACACCCTCAGGAATATGGTACTTTATGGCCGCTACGTTTACGCCTTCCACGCGGTCGCAGGTTTCCTGACCTACCCGGTCATGGAGATGGCGCTGCCACCAACCTCCTGCCGCCATGTAATGTTCGCACGGCGGAAGGAGTGCGGCCCGAGTCCCGTGAAGTCGCACCCTACCAGACTGGCTGCCTGGTGAAGAGCATCGCGCACACCCGAATCCCAGAATGGCTTTGATGGATCTTGCTTCTCGGCGAACGCCCAACTGTCCAGCGCCGGGCAGTGCTCGACCACCCACGCCCGAAAGCGCGAATCCAGATCGCCCAAGGCCAACTTCCGCCGGCTGGTGTCCGTTTTCGGCTCATCGAGGTCGCCCCGGTGGTATCGCTGCTCGATGCTGATCACTCCGTGCTTCGGGTCGTAGTGCCTCCGTTGCAGGCCTCTTCTCGAACTTCGACCGCCTTCTTCCGATCTTCACTTTGGCAATCGGCGCCCGCCTGCCCTCCTCCCACATCCCCCAATCCTCGGCCTTGAGATAGATGCAACCCAGGCAGCGCCAGGGGGCCGGCAGAACTGATTTAAAGGCTCCCAGACAAATTAGGCGCATGGTGATCCGCCACGCCGACATCCAGAAGTGCGGCAATTGCGAGAAGCGCTTCGATGTGAATTTCGCAGAGCGCATGTCCGAGCGCCAGCGGCAGCACCGCCTTGAGCAGCCGCACCTCTTCGGGTCGTGCGGATTCCTGCAGCGGCACTACGAACCCAAAGGCATGACCGCCGAGCTCTACGACACGCCCTGGGAGGACAGGCCGCACACCGTCTTCTTCCACAGCGACGAGTGCGAGCAGGCGTACATCCATGCCGACAGCTTCGGCTACCGCGACTGCGAGGCCTGCTGCCGGACACTGTGCCAGCAGCACCCCGGCAACGGCTGGATGTGGCAGTTCCGGGAGCACGCGGAACTCGGGGAGATCTGCCTCCGCTGCTACCAGGACGAGATCCTGGAGAACGGCCAGCCCAGGTCGGATTTTAGCGGAAGCAAGATCAGCGGTGGCATGTTCTTTTCAGGCGACAACCGGGAACCCTTGGCCGCGGGTTTCGAAGAAGTCGACGGATTCGAGAATTACTTCGTCCACGGCTGCACCCGTGCGCTCATGTACAACCAGCGCGCCCTGGAACTGATCGACGCCGGCCGCAAGGTCGTGACGGGCTTCGAGCGACTTGCCATCGGCGGGCTGGAAGGCTACATCACCATGTTTGCGAAAAGCGAAAGCCCTAAATCCTTTCGTTGCTAAAGACTTTGCATGGCTTCCGGAGGAGAGACCCAAGCGGTCCCATGCCCTAACTGCGGTTCCCACGAATTCATCATACGTGGCGCAGTTGATTACAGGCAGCCCTACGACGGGCAAAGAAACGGCTATGGCGTCAGCGAGATCTTCTGGGACCTGGACTGGCCCTACTACGTGGAATGCGCCAGGTGCGAGCGGGACGTGACTCAGCTCTTCAAGAAGCGGGAAATCATCACACAGTTTTATCAGGTCGTGCCGTCCAAGGGCGGGAAGTGATTTCCACGCGGCGCCCTGCTTTCGGCCGAGGATGGCGGGGAACACGCGTCGCAGCTCGAGTTCGCAGACACCTTGAGGGCAAGGGATCTGGGCGTGGGCTCGATGGCCGGCAGAATGAACGATGGTGATCCATGTGCCTGGTATTTCTCATTTGGTCGGACAGATTCATTGCTCGGATGCGGGCCAATTCATCGCGCGGTTGCCAAACGAATCCATCGATTTCGTGATGACCTCGCCGCCGTACTGGGGCCTGAGGGATTACGGCGTCGAAGGCCAGATTGGGCTGGAGAAAAATCCCCGGAAATACATCGACACGCTCGTAGCTGTGTTCCGCGACCTGCAGCGGGTTCTGAAGGCGCACGGCTCGTTCTACCTGAATCTCGGCGACACCTACTGCAGCATGAAGGGCTCATGCTTCAACGCAGGCGGGGGCGCCCGTTCGATCCGGCAGTTCGCCTACAGGCAGCTTACCAGGGGTACAAATCCGAATCGCATGCTCAAGGCGGATGGTCGGTGGCTTCAACCCAAGCAACTGCTGATGATTCCGGCCCGGGTGGCGGTGGGGTTGCAGGACGATGGCTGGATCCTGAGGAACGACATCATCTGGTACAAGCCCAACGGCCTGCCCAGCAGCGTCAGGGATCGCTTGGCAAACAAGTACGAGCACGTCTTTCATTTCGTCAAGAGCCGCAGGTATTACTACGACCTGGACTCGATCCGGGTTCCGCAAGCATCCCTGCGGTTCGCAGCGGGCAACGGCCGGTCACGAAATCATCAAATATACGATCGGAACGCTGACCAACGGGGTGTGGCTCTCGGCCGCAAGAGCCCAGGAGGGATGGTCGAGTCGACCCGGACACAGCGCAAGAAAGGAGCTTTTCGGCTGTTGCGCGCGGATGGCAAGAATCCGGGCGATGTTGTTGGGGCCATCGAAGGCCAGACGGGCGGGAACAACAAGGGACCGTACAGGCACAACAACCTGCATATCGCCCGCTTGCTCCGTGGTCGCGACACGATGCACGCTGCCGGGAAGAACCCCGGCGACATCGTCTCGGCGCGTAGCAGGCTAGTCGGCCTCCGGAAGACCAGCACGAAGCGCAAGCCGCCTGAGCCTGGCGAACCTGGTGCTTTTCATCCCTTTGGGGAGAATCCCGGAGGTATGTCCACCACCGATCAAGAATGCCTCGACCTCTGGAAGTCGGCGCTGTTGGATGAGTACGCGCGCATCGGCAGAATCGGTCCCAAGAGATTCTGGGGCAAGCACGAACTCCTTGATGAACGTTCTGGCGGTTTCAGGGCACTCCTGAACAGCGGGCAGTCAAGGAATGCGGGTTACAGTATCATCGAAGGACTGCCGGTCGGCGATGAACTCAAACAACTGCTGAAAAACTGGTGGCATGACCACAGCGGCCACTGGCTTGGCCGAAATCCGGGGGATTTCTGGAAGATCAGCACGGAACCCTTTCCGCAGGCGCATTTTGCCGTCTATCCAGAACAGCTTTGCGTGCGCCCGATTCTTTCATCCTGTCCACCGCTCGTCTGCAAAGTGTGCGGGAAGGCGGCACCGCCCAGTTTTTCAACGGCGCCGGCCAGACACATTCCAGCCAGAGACATTTGGAATGAGCGATCACGAGCCGGAGAAGATGGAATGCCGGTCGTGCACTCAGCGGTTCACGCGACTGCCGCTGGCGGTGGGAGGCCGGCAGCGTATACCCAGAGGCGAATAGCCGACACCACGAGCTGCAGCTGCCGGGCACCGTTTGAGCCCGGAATTGTCTTTGATCCTTTTGCTGGCGCGGGCACAACGCTGGTGGCGGCAAAACGGCTGGGCCGGCGGTGGCTGGGGTGCGAATTGAATCCGGAGTTCGTCAAGATGGCACGCCATCGCCTCGGTCTGACGGAATGCCAGGATGAACTACAACGACGGCACAGTGATGCGGGAGGGCGATGGATGTGACCACGGGAACGATAGTGGGAACGATCCGTCTGGGGACAACGTGGCAGCTTCTGTACGACATTGATGGCAATGGTCTGGGAATAGTGAATTTTGACCGAGGTCCCTTTGCTGCGTTTTACCGAGATGCTGCCGGCAGGGACTTGTGCGCGGACCACGCCTGCCGTGATGATGACCGGCGAATTTCTCAGTATCTAAAAGGGGTGCGGGTCTCAGTGAAAGGCGAACGGCCAACGCAAGTCGTGCGTGTGAAGCGTTACTGACCTGACCCAGCACAGCCCGAAACAGTCGCTGATTACATGTGGCGGTTCGGCGATTCTGGAGCGCGGCGGTCGTTGATTCCGACGGGTGTCGATCACCGATTCCGATGCGAGCCCGATCGCCTTTCGGCGTTTACCGAAATTGATCGGGACGGCTCGCCGGAAACCGGCCTGAGGTCTCGCGGCTGAATTAGGCGCGTGGTCAGCCACGCCGTCGTTGAGCAGCGCGCAGTCCGAGACCACCCCTTTGACGTCCGTTTTCCACATGCCAGGAGAGCGCGCCAGGAGAGGCTGCACCACCCTGATGGCGAAGCTTAAAAAGACTCAGCGCGCATAATTATGTATGCCCGACGACAATGCACCTGGCCGGCCAGGTTGTCACATCCACCTGTCCGGCCTGACCCACCAGTGGAATGGCACGAAATCAGAGCCACCAGCCATCTGCTATCTGTGCCGCCGCGGCGCTGCGGACGAATCCCTCATCTTTCTTGCTTGGGATGAATCCGGCGACGCCACACCCTTCGATGGTGACATAACTGTGCATTCCATATCAATCACGCACGACGGGGCCGCCTTCCATTACAAACTCTGCAACGAGTGCCTGCTGCTGTTGCAACCGGGGAAGCCGACAATGCTCGGGGAAGTCCGCCACCCAGGTGATTCATCTGACCAGAGAAGAAAAGACGCCTGAAGACTTGCTGCGGGACCTGTTTGGGGAAGCTGTTTTCACGTACACAGACCGGGACGCGATAGAGGACGGGGTGCTGCTTCCTTTCGTCATCAACGGCCGCGACACCGGCCACAGGATCACGACCGCCGCCTACGAGGAACTGAAGGCCCATTACAGGGAGCGCGGCTATGCGCACTACACGGAGATCAAGTTTTACAATTTTTTCCTTGCCGAGCTCTTGCCCCTCGTGTCCTTCGCCGTGCGGGAGTACGAGAAGAGCGGCATCTTGACGACCGACTACGACTTCCAGGTCCGGCAGTTCGTCGCTGGCGAGCCGAAGCAGTTGTGGCACATCCCGAACGAAGTCAACGGGATCACGGCCATGCGGCCGGATGATTACTAGAAGATGATTGCATGAGGGGGGAATATCCGGTCTGCCCAGAGTGCGGATCGACGGATTTTTACGTGGACGGGTTTGTCGGATACAGGCAGCCCTACGAAGCCACGGGGGCCGAGTACGGGTCCAGCGAAACGTTCTGGGACGAGGACTATGCAACCAGCGCAAACTGTGCCCGATGCAAGAGGGACGTGACCGAGCTTTTTCAGCGCCTGAACGTGCTTGTGTTCTATGTCCCTGCCTGGAGAGAAAAGGTGATATGAACGCCAACTCAGATCAATCAGGCCAAATTCGAGGAGTGGAAGGCAAAGCTGCCGCAGCACCTGCATGTCTTCATGGACAATTTTTTCGGGACGTGCGGCCTGTTCGATCCGCACATCAATTACATCAACTATGTTGCGGATCTGAACATTTACGGCGCCACGACACATGCCTACCGCGAGAACAGAGAGAAGCTGTTGGAAGCGTTCTACGACATAACCGGTTTCAGGCTGGGGCGGGGATGATCCGCATGCCGTCCCTCTCAGGCTTTTTCGTCGGCGAGGAAGACATACGCTGCATGGTGCAAAGGGAGCGCCTGCCCGAGAAGTATTCCAGGGAACAGCTCGCCCAGGGCCTCGAGTGCCTGGACTTCTGCGGCGCAGGCGTCTACGAATTCATCGTCACGCGAGAAAGCGTCTTTTACCCGTACTTCCAGGCCGAAGGAAGAAAGGAGGCCGTGTTCCTGCTGTGAGGCGATAGGGTGCAATATGAAACGACTTGGTCGAGGCTTCTTCAGGAAGCGGTTAACAGGCCCGGGATTGTGAGCGAAGCCTACCGGACCTTCCACGGCTACTCCGTAGGGAATCAATTGCTGGCCATGCTGCAGTGCCACGAGCGGGGGATCCCGCCAGGCCCGATCAACACCTACCCCGGCTGGCAAAAACTTGGCCGCCAAGTCAAACGCGGCGAAAAAGCGATCACGCTCTGCATGCCGGTCACCGAGAAGAAGCGAAAGCCGAAGATTGACGCAGCTGCTTTACGGACGGCGAGCTTCACCGGGAAGGAAGAATCGCAGGTTGAACCGGAGCCAGAAGCCAAAGTCGAGGAATACTCGAGATATTTTGTTTACCGGCCGCACTGGTTCGTACTCGCGCAGACGGAAGGCGAGGAATTCAAATATCCGGAATTGCCGGACTGGAGCAAAGATCGGGCGCTGAGCACGCTGAACATCAGGGAAGTGCCCTTCGACTGGCCAGACGGAAACACGCTCGGCTATGCCTCCGGCCGGGACATCGCGGTCTCGCCGCTCTCGCCATTGCCCTACAGGACCCTCTTCCATGAAGTGGGCCATGTCGAGCTTCGCCACACGGATCGCAGCCTGACGGACGGCCCGCAATTATCCAGAAGCCTGCGCGAAGCCGAGGCTGAATCGGTCGCTCTGCTTTGCCTGGAGACCCTCGGGCTCGATGGTGGGCCCTATGCACGCGGATACATCCAATCGTGGCTAGCCGGCGAAACGATCCCTGAGAAGTCGGCCCAGAAAATCTTCGCCGCAGCCGACCGGATACTGAGAGCCGGCAGCAAGAGCGGAGGAGGCGGTTGAAATCCCCGAATACAAAGTCATCTGGAGAATCGAAGTGGATGCCAGAAACCCGAAAGACGCAGCCCGGAAGGCGCTTGCAATCCACCGCGATTCGGACTCCATAGCGACGGTGTTTGATGTTTACAGACGCGGCGCCCGGAGGCCTGTTCGCGTTGACCTGGAGCGAGAGCGCTCACAGGCGGCTGCCCGGACGCAGCAGAAGCGGGTGCTCGTGGAACTGCACCAGGGCCTCGTCTACGTGCACACCGACGATCCGAACATGCAGGTCTACATCGCCGACTGGGACATGATTGCGGACAAGGACTACCGCGGCTACGACCGATTCTGCGAAAGCAAGCCCGATGGCGACTTCACAGAAAACTACGAAAGGATTTTGAGGCAGAAGCTGGAGTGATATTAATGCCGTCCGGAAAAATCCTCAGGGCTGCCGATTATGGCACGGTCTGGCAGCTGTTTTACCTGATCGACGGGAACGGCATGGGGACGGTCAGCTTCGACCACCGCCCGTTTGCGCGCTTTTACGAGGGCGCCACAGGCAGCAGCTTCTTTGAGGACTACCGGTTCGGCGCCGGCCGCGCGTACGTCAGCACCCGGCTGAAAGACGTGCGCGTGGTGGTGGAGGGCACGGAGTTCGTCGACCAGACGATCCGGCTGGAGAGTTGATATGAATGCCCCGCAAGAAACCCGAATCGCTTCAGGAATATATTCAGCGCTACCCGCGCGTCGCAAGCCACGTCATCTGTGAGAGCCTCGGCTACGCCACCCCGACCAGGGCAGCTTCCATTCTGGCAGACGCGCACAACCGGTGCGAGAATTGGTGCGAATGGATTGCCGCCTGCTACAAGTGCGATCCGTTGCCAGCGGTGCGCAACGCGATCCGCTCGCGACACAGCCATCATGGTTATATGGCTGACTACGGCCAGGCACTTGCCATCGTTCGGCACGCCATCCAGACGGGCGACGAGCCGCTGTTTGCCTCCTGGTTCTGATCTATCCAAGCGCAAACAGCTTTCTGCGCGCTTCGATCTCCACTGCCAGTTTCTGGCGATCCAGCCTGAGAGCGGACACATCCTTGAGCGCTTGGATTCTTTCGGCGCGATACTCACGTTTCAGGTTGTTGATTGCCGAAAACAGCTGCGCGCGGCGGGCATTCACAATGCCCGGGTCAGAACTCGGAACGTTACCGATCTGCCATTCGAACTGGTCGATCTCCCTGGCGATCTCCTGCAGCTTTCGCTCGCTTTCCTTCATACGGGCCTCGATCTGGATGTCCATCTCCTTGAGCAATAGTTCCATCCCATCCAGTCGACTTCCCAGGAAGTCCGCAGCTTCAGTCGCGCAGTCCCGCTCCAGTGTCTCGGCCAGGGTAACCACCGATATATCTTTGGGCGGGCATAGGTATAAAACTTTTGCCGAAGAGAAATACGTATGGCAACCAGACATGAAACCGCAAAGCCGCGTGTACCGCGGTACAGCGAGCTCGAAAAGCCTGAAAGGAAGCTGGCGTACCCGGCTGCCAAGCAGGTAGCGTTTAGCGACGTTGTGGGACGGGATCTGAAAATCGTGGAGTTCCAAAAACGGCCCTCAAAATACCGTGAGGGAGACATCATCGTCGTGCACGCCTACAACCGGACGCTGAACGAGCAGCCGCCGTTCGACGTTTCATTCTCCACTGGCGCTTCCGTGGTTATCCAGAAGCTTGAGGAATTGCAGCAGGCGCGTCGACTGCCCGTCATCGCCAGGATCGTGCAGCCACAGGGGAAGAAGTACTACGTACTGGAGTGATCCGATCTCGGCCGCGATGGACAGGCAAATGCGCGACTGGGGGCAGCGCCGTGGACACCGGAGCTGCCCTGACAGGCCGGCTGGAGAGGAAAAGCGAAGCGCGGATAGTGGTAGCAATGATCCCGGACGACGAGCAGTTCAGACGGGCCGAACCCATCATCGGGGAACGGAAGGCCAGGCAATTATGGATAGCCGCCAGAACAGATCCCGAACTGGCCAGGGACATCGAAGCATACCTTGCGGTGCTCATCTCGGACAGGCTCGGCGCGAACTACAAGCAGCCCGAGCCACTGCTCCCTCCGCCCCCCGCGGAGCTTGCAGCCGGTGATTACGTCCTGGGAAACGTGGTCTACGGCGGGAGAGAGGCGTATCCGTTCGGTCTCCGCGAGCAGGAGTGGCTCTCCCACGGAATTGTGTGCGGGATTCCCGGATCAGGCAAAAGCAACATACTCGCGCTGATCGCCCGTGAATTGTCGAGACATGGAAAGCCCTGGCTCATGTTCGACTGGAAAAAATCGATGCGCGCAATCAAGGCGACCGATTGGGGTCGGGATGTCACGGTCTTCAGCATCGGCCGATCCCGGTTCCACTTCAATCCGCTAATACCGCCGCCAGGCACGATGCCTGAGGTTTGGCTTCAGATGCTGCTACAAACGATAGAAACGTCTTTTTATTGCGGCTTCGGAGTGTCGCATTTAATACGTAAAGCTCTACATTTCACATATACGGAGTACGATGTCTACAATGCATACCGGGAAAAGAGGCCGGTTTCGGAGTGGCCCATTCCGCTTGACCTCCTTGAATATATCGAGGCCTATCCCGCCCGCGGCAGGATGGCCGGATGGAGGGATAGTGCGGAGAGAGCCCTCGACGTGCTCTGTTTCCCGCAACTGCGTGATTGCATGAATGTTAGAACGCAGCTGCCCTTCGAAAAAATTCTGGAGCGGCCCGTAATTCTGGAGCTCGACCTTTTGTCCGACCACGAGAAGGTGTTCGCTGTTGATTCCATGATGCTTTGGATTTACTACTATGCGCTCCAAAATAGCGGCCCCAGGGAGAGGCTCCGCTCGGTTATCATAGTTGACGAAGCGCATTTCATCGTATCGAAGCGGCAGCAGGACCTGACCGGGACCGAGAGCGTCGTGGAAAAAGATATTCGCATGCTCAGAGAACTCGGAATTGGCTGCCTGCTCGCGTCTCAAAGTCCGTCTGCGCTGTCCCCGATTGTGCTCGGGAATACCTATCTGACTATTTCGCTAAACCTGAAGCACGAAGCGGATGTTGCTGCCGCTGCGCATACGATGCTTCTGTCGGCCGAGGAGCGAAAATACCTGGGCCAGCTTCCGGTCGGCGAAGCGATAGTCAAGCTCCAGGGCCGCTACCCGAAGCCGTTTCTGGTGCGTTTTCCTGATGCCGGAATCGTGAAGGGTGCCGTTACCGACGAAGACATATTGCAGGTTCCCGAAACGTTCGCCCCTAAAGTCGAAATAATCCGCTCTCCAGGCGAACCTGGCGCCGTCCCGAAAGCTGAACAGGGGGATAAAAATAAGGAAAAGTTAAAACAGCGGAACATCAGGACGGAGCGGAAGCGCCTGATATCGGTAGTCAGGGTGCTGAATGACGTCGTGCAGCACCAGGAATCAGCATACAGGGACAGGCTGAAGCGGCTGACAGTGGGATCGTACACGGGGGATCAGGCTCGCGCAATCATGAAGGAAAAGGAACTGGCCACGGAACACGAGGTCTACGGGCCGACCGGCAGGCTGGAAAGGCTGGAAATCGGCGTAACCGAGGCTGGCAGGCGGCTCCTGGAAGAGCATCGCCAGCTGCTGGAAAGCGATCACGTAACGAAGCGCCATGGCGGCCAGGTTCATCAGGCGGTCCTGGCGAAGCTGGCGGATCGGCTCAGGGCTGAGGGATGGCAGGTGCAGGTCGAGGTGCCTATCGGAGCGGGCCGTCAGGCCGATCTGGTTGCGGAAAAGCCGGATGCCGGGCGCCGGGTTGCCGTCGAGTTCGAGACGGGAAGCGCGCGAGAAGGAATGATCACAAACATCACGAAGGCGCTGGACGCCGGATTCCAGGAAGTGTGGAGTGTTGGCGTGGACGAGCAGGTCACTTCTCGGATTCAGCGGGACCTGGCTCTCTCGGGGCTTGATCGGGATCAGCGGGTGAAAGTATCGAGCGTAACTGATCTGTCCTGGTGAACAGGAACTTCATCTCGGCAGTTTCAGGTCCTATACCTTCTCTTACATATTGCATTGCTCTGAGGAAAGCTTCTTTAGATTCTTTGGGCATAGAGTTAACTTCGTCTTCTACACGAGAAAATAGAAAGGAAAGAAGGTTTACTCGCTCCTCAGGGGACATGTGGCGCACCGCATGTCTAGTAAATAGGCGAATAATTGCTCCCAGAACTTTCTCCACCACCAAAGCGAAATTCTCATCTTCAGTGATCCTTGGCTGTTTCGGTTCACTCTCCAGAACACTTAGTTGTTCATATGCCTTCCGCGGCGCATAGCCTTGTTTCACGAGTTGCCACATGTAGTTAATGAAGTGAGCATCATGATCTGTGTAGAAGTAAAAGTCTTTGCTTCCAATGCGCCGCTTCTCCGGTTTAACGTAGCCGCGCATGCGCCAGCGATTCAGGGCGTTCCTGTCCATACCGACCAGACTGCTCACCTGGCCGGTTGTCAAGGCCTCTGGCTGATTTTTTTTCGCTTTGTTTTCAACCATTTAGCAACAACGCGCAGATTTTTGTTGCGTTCTGAACAGAACATGTGTTTCAAATAGAACGGAGGTTCTGTTTAGAACAGACGCGCTCTACCGAACACAGCAAGGCTACGCCTCTGATGTTCCAAAGTCAACCGAAAACGCAGCGGTGGGTGACCGCATGGACAACCTGATCAGCACCGACGATTTCGAAGCCAAGGTGACCATCGCCCCGGACGGCACGGTTAAGGAGCGCGGTGTCGTCCTGCTGGTGGACACCGACTTTTACGGTCGCGACATCACCGAAAAGGTGCGCCTCATCAAGGACGCGCGGAAGCGCATCATGGCGGAGCGGTTCGGCCGCAGACAAAACAGATAAGGACAGCCATGCCTGACAACATCCAGAGCGAAGACAACAATACCCAGACACCCGCACCCCGCAAGCGCCCCAAGCACCTGCGGCCCGATCTCGCAAGCGCGCTCCGACGTGCACGCATCGCGCCGGAGCGATGGCTGATGCACCGGGGGTGCCGCGCATGGGTGCCCTTCACGCGCAATGGCGTGGGCGTCAGCGTCTTTTATCAGAAACGCGCCAGCAGCGTCACGGTCTGCGCCGTGCCCGCGACGATCAACCTGCTGAACTTTCCGGACATTGCCGACGCAGTGCTCTCCGTGGGTCGGATCGTTCCGGTTCAGACAGAGATCGAGCGCGGCCTCATACGGGTCAGTATGCGCGTCGCGCTCCTGCCTGAGGCGCTCCGGCAGGCCAGTGACTGCTGCGTGGATATAGCCGCCGATCTTGCGTGCCTGGTCGCGGCCATGATCGAGCATCCCGAGCTGAGGGGCAATCTGAAGGCTGCACAGGCGTGGTTCAACAGGTTCGTCTGCGAGCAGGGTCGTGGTCTGGTGATCGAGCTGCGCTCCATGCCCGTGAACTGAAGGGGGCATAACGCACCGCAAACAGAAAGAAGGCATCATGCAGCCTGACGAGTTGGACGAGCGCAAGAGCCGCAAGCCGCGCAGCCCGCTGCCCGAAATCATCCGGGCGAGTAACCGCTTCCCGCGTGCGGCCCAGTGCTTCAACCCTGACCAGACGGAGATGCGCACCGGCGTTACCGTGCGCAGCAGGTCCGCCCTGGTTTGCATCCGCCATGAGCACGACGAGGACGGCAGTGAACACATCCTGATGGCCGTGCATGTGGGTGTCCTCAGCCCCACGGCGCATCGCCACGTCCTTGATTTCATCGCCACCATCAGCCCGGAGCTGAAAGGTGATGCCGCGACCGGCATCGAGATGTACGCCACCTGTGCGGAGAACGGCGCGGTCGGTGTCATAGCGGTTCTGCCGTCGCCGTTCGACCATTTCCCGCGAGTCATGGATTTGCTGATGGAGTTCTTCTGCCATCTACAGAGCACTCTTCAAAGGTTCATGGCATCGGCCCGGATCGATCCTTCTGAGTTCTTGTTTGACCTGAATTGCCAGAGCCGCGGCTGCCCGGACGCCGGCGGCCAGTCGACCATGGTCCAGTGAGTTTCATAACGGCCTCATTTTTTCATGGGGCAAGGAGCCGATATGTTGAACTTCAAACGCGATATAGCGACGTTCAACGGCCTTTTCCGCCTCGACACGGCGGAGTACGCCGAGAGAGAGGTGCGCGCCGATCCCGACAAGGCGCCCACAATCCGCGAGTCCCTGAAGCGCGTCTTCGAGCGCTGGGTGGCGTTCAAGGAACGAACCCTCACTGCTTTGCTGGCGTTCATTCAGGACGAAAAGGATCGCCTGGAAAAGTTCATCGCGAGCAACCCGGAGAAGAAGTGCAAGGAGCAAATGGAGTCGGATCGCACGATGGGTTACGTTTTCTTTGCTCTCTTTGCCCTCATCGCACCGGCAGGCGCCGCCGTAGTCTTCAAGGGGGTAGAGCCTCTGCGCTTCGGCTCGCTCGTAAGCCTGTTGTACGCCCTGGGCATAGCAATCGGAGTCTCGGCTGGGCTGAAACTTGCCCTGCAATTCTGGTATTCCGAGCGTCATCGGTATGTCCTGCTGGTCCTCTCCTCCATAGCGTTCCTCTCGGTCCTCATCGCGTCGGCGCATCTGGCAGTTCTTCGCGCCAAGCAGGTGACCGAGCAGCAGCAGCAACAGGGGAGCGTCGTCGTGATCGAATCGGCGCCGGACGCGCGGAGCCGCAGTGAAGCGCCCCGGACCTCCGCGCCTCCGTCCGAAACTGCCAGCAGGCCTTTGCCCAGACGACGAACCTACTACGAAATGGCTGACGATGTTCTGTGGGCGTGCATGCTCGGCCTTGGCTACGGACTTGAAATCATTTCGGGCATACTGCTGTATCTCGGCACGATGATGGTCTTCAATCCGTACCTGAAAGCGGCCAGGCGGGTTGCCGAGATCGAGCACGAAGAAGTGGGGATCAGGCAGGAACTCGATGATCTTCACACGCGGCTCAACAACTTTGAAGACGAATGGCAGGTCGGTGAGGCATGGGCCGTGCGCAGGCCGGACGACAGGCGCCGCGAGATCATCGCCGCCATCGTCACGCTGATTGTCTTCCTGCTGGCGTTGTTCCTGATGGCCGGCAAGGCATGGGGTGCGGACAGCCCGGCGCAGTGCTCGTCGGTCTTGATCGGCGTCGACATTACCCAGTCCACCGACACCAGGCGGCCGGGTGTCGTTCCACCCTACAGGCAGAACTTCGCGGCAGTCGAAAAACTGCTGGCGCAGGCGGCGCCGGGCCAGAAGATCACGGTAGCGGCCATACACGCCGCCACCCTCACGGCTCCCCGCATTCTGTTGACGGCGACCCTCGATGCCGATCCGGGCTATTTCAAAGAGCGTATAACGAATGCCCGCCAGCAGCTGATTGCCGCCTGGCGCCGCAGCGCCGCCGTGCTTAAGCCTGAGGACCGCCAGACCTCTGTTTTCGGGGCGTTCCTACTGGCAAGCCAGATCCTGCCGCGCGCCGGCAGCTGCGCCGCTCTCGTTGTCCTCTCCGATATGCTGGAGGCCAGCAAGGAAGCCAATTTCGAATCCCTCCAGCGCATCGACGCCCCGAAGGAACTGGCTCACGCCAAGGCGCTCAACCTGATTCCCGACCTGGCAGGCATTGATGTCTACGTGCTCGGCACCCAGCTGCCGCAGGACCGCTCCATCGCCTGCTGGATGCAGCTTCGCCAGTTCTGGTCGGCTTACGTCCAGGCCTCAGGCGGCCGGCTCCGGGTCTACACGGTGGGCCGCGATCTGTAAGAGGTGCGTTATGGATCTCTTCATTACGGTCTTTCTTGTGGTTTTTGCACTTGCCTTCCTCGTGATCCGTGCGTTTCGCTCCAGGCTGGCGCGGGAACTCCTTGTCGCCTGCGCTGCGGCACTGATCGCGGTGGCACTCCTTTTCGGGTGGTTCGCTTTGCACGATGCCCGCAACCGGGAAACCCATCAGGAGCCGCCACGCGGGCCGGCACTGCACCGGGTCGTGCTTTGAGGTGTCCTTATGCCGGTCTTCTGGATAATTGCTCTTGTCACGTTCGTCGTGGTTTTCGTTCTGCGGGCATCGCGACGCAACCCCTGGATGCACGACGCCGGGCGGGCGGGAGAGGCCGCACTGGCCCTGCCCCTGGCCCTTTTCATCTGGCTGGTCCTGGCCCGGCTATTGCTGGCCGCTGCGGCCGGCTGGATCGTCGGGTACCTGGTTTTTCGGCTCACGGACTTGCTGTTCACGGTTTGCGCGCCCCTGCTCGCGGCGATTTTCGGGGATGAGGATGCGCAAACCGCCCACTGGGTCTTTGCCCGTGCCTATGCGCTCGGGGCGGGACTCGGGATTGCAGCACGGGTTTTCGTGGCCACGCGGTCAAGGGGGTGGTTTCAGCCAAAAGCCCAGCGCCGCTAAGAGCGTCGCCAGGATGAAGCCGCAGGCAAGGTCGAGCAGCGGAATGGGAAGAAAGTCGTGAAGGAAGTCGTGAATGCGGGCGCCAATAAGGCACCCGGCAACTAGGCCTACGTGGGCGCCGATGATCACCAGCGGCCTGGACAAGAAGAGTTCGCGGCCCGTGCGGGTTCCGGCGTACACGACAGCCCCCATGGCCGTGAAAAGAATGGCGAACATCAGCGACAGGCTCATTCGCTGCCCCGTTCCTGGGGTTCTTGTTCGCCGAATAGCGTACCACCGGGAGGCCAAGATGGCGGACAAAGAAATGTCCCACGCCCTGCAGGGCGTGATGGCCGCAATTCAGTCACCACTCATGAAGGCTCCTGAAGCGGCACTTTACCTGAGGATTTGAGTGAGCACGCTCTACCACTGGATATCAGACGGCGTGATTGTTCCCGTGAAATACCGCAACGGCGCCGTTCGCTTTGACAGGAAGGATCTGGATCGTTTCATCCAGAAATGCAAGAGCCGGGTCTCCCATGCAGGCGACGGAAACAACGACCCGAAAGAAGCGTGATTTCGCCAGCGACGGTCCGCAATACGACCCACGCTGCAGGCGGTGGCTGGTCGATATCAGCTACCCTGACGGCAGCCGCAGGCGCAGGCGCTTCCGGCGAGAGCGGCAGGCCAGCCGGTTCTGGATCGCGGAGCACTCCAGCATCGAGGACGGAACCTGGAAGAAGTCCAGACGGCCGGAGCACACGATCACGCTCGACGAACTCCTCGACATCTACATGCGTTCGCACGCGCAGTGCCGCTCTTACGAGACCTGGATTTCGGAGAGCGTTCGCTTCTGGAAGGAGCAGCTTGATCCTGCAAGCCCGGTTTCGGAAATCACGGCCGACAGGATCGACCGGATTAAGAATGCCTACCTCGCCACCGGCGTTGCACCCGCTTCGGTCGACCGCAAACTGGAGCTGTTGCGGGCTGCGTTCAATCTTGCCATCCAGCGCGGCCTCTGCTCCTTCAGCCCAATGACCGGAGTAAAGCTTCTTCGCGTCAACAACGAGCGGCTCCGCTATTTTACCGGTGACGAACATCCGCGCCTGATCGCCGCCGCGAGACTCGGACCATCCTACCTTGAACCGCTTATCCAGCTTTCCATTCACACCGGGACCCGGCGACGCAACCTGACGGACCTGACCTGGCCTCAAGTCGACCTGAATAACCGGCTGGTCAGGATCACGAAAACCAAGAGCAACAAGACCGTTGCCATACCCCTGGACGACACGGCGTTGTCGGTTCTGCAGGACCTTCGCGCGCGTTCCGACGGCTCACAGCGCGTCTTCCCTGAGCTTCAGGGTGTCACCAGCATCAAGAAGGCATGGAGCACCTGCCTGCGACGGGCGGGTATCACCGAACTGCGCTGGCACGATCTCCGGCACTGCTTCGCCGCCGCCCTCGCCCAGAGTGATGTGGACATCAACACCATCAGGGAACTGCTTGGCCATTCCGACATTCGCAGCACTCTCAGATACGCACACCTGGCCCCAGGTTATCTGGCAGACAAAGTAAAGGTCTTGGACCGGACATTGCCGAAAGATTGCCAATCCGCTGCACCAATCGGCGGCAATCGGAAGCAAGGCCCGGCAAGAGAAACCGCTGCCAAATTGGTGAAAACCAATGCAAAGCGCTAAACCGAACACGGTCCAACACACCCCGGCAAAACCCGGCAAAAGGTACTGTTCCTGGTTCGGGACCAGGGGGTCGGAGGTTCAAATCCTCTCGCCCCGACCATTCCATGTCGTGTCCTGGTTCGGGACCCGACTGCGGGTAAACCCGACTGCGGGTAAACCAGGGGGTCGGAGGCTTGCCCGCATTCGGGCCTGCCCGCATTCGGGCTTGCCCGCATTCGGGTTCAAATCCTCTCGCCCCGACCATTCTTTTCAAACGGTTAGTCTCGCAGCACAGAGTCTGTTTGTCTCCATGTCCGCACGAATGTCCACACGGATCTGCCGCGTTGGCCCGGCCGAAGCTTCCATGTCAAGGACGGTACTGGTGTCCAGGCGGTGAAGGGCGGCGTGTCCATTCATCGCCTCTCAATTCCCCCACCATTGGGTTGCGGGAGCAGTCGGCCATGGCCGCCAACACCTTGTGGTCTGTGCCACAAATCGAGTGTATGATTACGCCGCAGAGAGGAGCCGAACAGCCATGAGACGGCGCGACCTCCTGGGATTCGCTTCCGCCGCGCTGCTGGGGCGTGTCACTTCATCGATGGCCCGTTCCACCGCACAGGGCCGGAACAAGCCGAGGGTCCTCTATTTCACCCGCAGCGCGGGCTCTGAACATTCGGTTGTCAGGCGGAAGGGGCCGGAGTTAAGCCATTCCGAGAGAATCCTGACCGACATCGGGCGGCGCGATGGGTTCGAGGTGGAATGCACCAAAGACGGCCGGGTGTTCGATGGCGACCTCACCCGGTTTAATGCCATCGCCTTCTACACGACCGGCGACCTGACCCAAGCGGCCAAGGACGGCTCCCCGCCCGTGAGCCCCGACGGAAAGCGGAGACTGCTCGATGCGGTCGCGGCCGGCCGGGGCTTTATCGGCTTCCATGCCGCTACCGATACATTCCATTCCAAGGGGCCGCGCGCCGAGAACCAGGCTGACCCGGACCCCTACATCGCCATGATCGGCGGCGAGTTCGTCCGGCACGGAACGCAGCAGGAGGCATCGTTGCACGCTGTCTCCAGTTTCTTCTATAAGAATGTCGGCGTGCCATCCGAGGGCCTTTCTTTCACCGAGGAGTGGTACACATTCAAGAACTTCGCTCGGGACCTTCACGCGATACTGGTGCAGGAGACGCAATTCATGAAGGGCGACGCTTACCAGCGTCCCGATTTCCCGGCCACCTGGGCGCGCATGCACGGCCAGGGGCGAGTGTTCTACACCAGCCTGGGGCACCGCGAAGACGTCTGGACGAACCCCTTTTTTCAGGTCATTGCGCAGACGGGCCTGGAGTGGGTCATGGGCAAGTTCGACTACGACATCAAGCCGAACCTTGCCGAAGTGACGCCGCGGGCGAGCCAATTGAAAAACGCGGAGGGAATGCGATGAGCGATCAGGAAATCACGCGACGCGACTTCATGCGGACCGCCGCAGCCGCGGCGGCCGCCACGGCGCCGGCTGTCGCCACAGCGCCGGCTGCCGCGCCGCCCGATCCTCGAAAGACCCGCAGCTACAACGAAAACATGGAATACCGCCGCCTGGGTCGCACCGGCTTGATGATCTCGGCCGTCAGCATCGGCGGGCATTGGAAACGCGTGCCCTTCAAACACGGCAGCGAGGAGTTCAAGAAGAACCGGCGGGAGGTGATGTACGCCTGCATGGAGCACGGCATCAATTACGTGGACGCCTGCAGCGCGGCTGAAGTCGCCGTTTACGCCGAAGCCGTCCGGGGCAGGCGCGAAGAAATCTATATGGGTTTCGACTGGACTATGGCGCGCGCCCCGGAGATCGCCGGCTCGCTCGAAAAATTGAAGGCGGGTCTGGAGGAAGGACTCAAGAAATCGGGTCTGGACTACGCGGACCTGTGGCGCATCACGCTGCGCGAGCAAACCACGCAGAACTCGCTGCGCGAGATAGAGAACGTCATGGCCGCGCTGGAATGGGGGAAGAAGACGGGCAAGGCCCGTTTCACCGGCATCGCCACACACCACCGCCCCTGGATCGCCGACGCGGTCGCCAAATACCCGCAGATCGAGGTTGTCGTGACGCCGTACAGTGCGGGGACCAACGAGAAACCGGTCGGCAGCATGTTCGACGCGCTGCGCAAGCGCGACATCGGCATGGTCGGCATCAAGCCGTTTGCCAGCGGCAACCTGTTCGCGTCGCGCGGTACTCCCGATTCGCCCACGAGGCCCGAGGACGACCAGCGCGCCCGTATGGCGTTGCGGCACGCGCTCTGCTGCGACGTGTTGGGTGCCGCCATCCCCGGCCTGATCACCGTGGATCAGGTGAAGAACGCCGCGGCGGCGGTAAGAGAACGACGCCAGTTCGACGTCGCCGAGGCCGTTCATTACCAGCAACTGGCCGCAACCATGTGGCAGAACCTGCCTCCCAGCTACCAATGGCTCCGCGATTGGGAATGGGTCTGACGCGGCGCCTCAACGTATCGATTGTGCCTCTGGCAAATTCCGAACAATCTAAAAACGTGCGGTTTGCGCATTCGTGAGCGACGGCGGCATCGAACTGCCAGCAAGATCCGATCCACGGATTACACGGATTCGCTTAATCCGTGAAATCCGTGTAATCCGTGGATAGAATAACCGTGACATCCGTGCAATCCGTGGAATCCGTGGATTTTTCCTAAAGGAGGGCGAGACCGTGAACCGAAACCCGTCCCGACGAACCATGCTGAAGGCCGCGGGCGCCGCAGCCTTGTTTCCAGCCGCCAGTTCCAGCGCCGCCATCCCCGGGCCGCGCTCCGAAGGAAAGGACACTCCCAAAATCTGTCTTGGCTCCGGAGACGGCGGCGGCCTGGGACCGGACGCCAGCGGGTCGATCGAGGAGCGCGAGGCGGCCGCCGCGCGCAGAATCAAGCAACTGGGCGTGGATTACGTGCTGTCCGGAGGCGCGCGGATTCCGTGGGAAGAAGACCAGCTCAGGGCCAGGATGGAGCGGCTCAAGGCCCAGGGGATCACCCTGGGCAACCTCATGATCGGCGGGTTCTCGAACGCCATCTACAACCGGCCCGGCCGCGACGAGGAAATCGAGAAAGTCATCCAGTCCGTCAAGGCGGCGGGGAAGGCCGGCCTGCCGGTGATCGAGTACAACTGGTACGCGCACCGGGCCATGGAGGGCTACTTCGAGGAAACGGGCCGCGCCGGCGCGGGATGGACCGGCTTCGACTACGACCGAATGAAGGACCTGCCCCCGCTCCCCAATGAGGGCGCTCACACGCTGGAAGAGATGTGGGCCAACATCGCCTATTTTTTGAAGGCCGTGATTCCGGCGGCGGAGAAGGCGGGCGTGCGCTTGGCCCTGCACCCCAACGATCCCCCGGCGCCCATCAGCCGCGGGTCGCAGCAAATCATGGGCACCGTCGAAGGCTGGAAGCGCCTCATAGACATCGTGAAAAGTCCTTCGAACGGAATCACCTACGATTGCGGCGTGACCCGGGAGATGGGCGGCGACCCCGTGGAAGTGGCCCGCTATTTCGGCTCACGGGACCGCATCAACCACGTGCATTTCCGTAACGTCCTGGTCAAGAAGCCGTACCAGCGGTACAGCGAAGTGTTCATCGACGAGGGCGAGGTCGACATGTTCGCGGTGATGAAGGAACTGGTGCGGCAGAAATACCCGCGCCTGATCTATCCCGAGCATCCACGCGGGCTGGATTACGACCGCGAGCGGCCCAACTTCCGAGGGCAGTACCCGGGCGGCGGTGGGTATGCCGCCATCGCCTACAACGTGGGCTACACCCGGGCCATGCTGCAAGCCGCCCTGTCGTCCTGAGCAGGCCGGTTCGCTTGTTCTCCACAGCGATGGCTTTGATGTACCTGTCCCGGCGCGCCGCTGCGGGACGGAACGGTCCGCCTTGGCTTGATGTCATCCTTCGGTCAAACCCAGCTCGCCGATCACCGAGCGCAGATGCGCCAGCGCCGCACGGTAATCCTTCGTGCCGGCGTACTCGATGATCAGCGGGACGCCCGGCGCATGCTGGGCCGCCAAGGTGACGAACTTGCGATAGTCCAGGTCCCCTTGACCGGCGGCTACACCCTGGGTGACGTGCAACTTGCGGTCTTTGGCATGGATGCCGCCGATCCAGGGTCTAAGCTGCGCGAACATCTCCTCGAGGTCGTTCACTTCCAGCAAGTTGGCCGGATCGAGCTGGGCGCGTACCCGCGGCGAGCCGACTTCCTCCAGAAACACGCGGGTTCGCTTGGCGCTGGCCAAAACGCTGCGGTAGATCGGTTCCAGCAGGATCGTCGCGTCGTTGGCCTCCGCCACCCGCGCCAGCTCTTTGGCCGTGCCCACCGCCGCCTTCCAAACCTCGTCCTGCCAATCGTACGGCACCCGGGGCGCCGGTCCCGGCGGCTGATAATGGCCCATCTCGCTCAGGAACGTTCGCACCCCCATGTGCTCGCCGAGCTTCATCACGGCTTCAAAGTAGGCGAGGTTTGCCTTGCGCTCGGCAGGGTCGGGATGGATCAGCGTCACGTACACCCCCAGGCCGTGGATCGACATCCCGGCCGAGCGGTAGACGCCGGCGATTTCCTTGGCGCGCTCCGGCGTCATGTTCTGGAGGTCGCTGCGCGCGCCGTACTTCCAGTAATTGCTGTCCTTCTGCGTGAAGAAAAGCTGGATGTGGCGCACGCCCTGGCTCTTCAGCTCCTCGGCCAGACTCTGGTTGGTCTGGTCCCGGAAATCCGTGGTCGCCACCCCGACCGGCACAGAGCCCGCGCTCTTGCCTCGTTTCCCTTGTCCCAGGGCCGCACCGGCGGCGGCAAGCGCCGCCAGCGAACTTCGGCGGGTCATGGCATCGTGCATCTGGCTATACCTCCAATTTCCACGGCGCGCGGTACGGTCTCATGACCAGCGCATGCGCCTTTGGATCGTCGACGACCTTGTTGTTCTCACCGTCCCAGCGGATGTTGCGGCCGGCCTCCCAAGAAATGTTCATCAAGTGCCCCACGGCGGTGGCGTAGTGCAACGTCTCCGGGGTGGCGGTCGGCTGTTTTCGCCGGCGCACGTTTTCGATAAACACCTCGAAGTGGCGATTGTGGTCGTCCGCGGGACGAACCGTTTCTTCCGCGTTGATCAAGTAGTCCGTGGAGACGACCTTCTGCCCCTGGCGAACTTCCTTGACGATCGAATAGCCCGCCCGGTCCAGGATCATCGAGGCCTCGGTGCCGATGAAACACTTTCCGTGGGCGCGCGTTTCCCGCCGGCCTCCGGTTCTCATGGTGTACTGCAGCAGGAAGCCGTGCTTGGCCACCGGGCCGGGGCCGAACTCCAGCGTGGCGCTGAAAGTATTCGGATACTCGTGGTTGTCCACGTAAGCGAAGTTCCCGCCCGCCGCGTAGGCCGTCTTGGGCCACTTCACCTGCATGGCCCACAGTACGATGTCGAAGTGATGTACGCCCCAGGCGACCTGGTGGCCGGCGCCCGCGACCCGGAACCAGTCGTAGCCGTACTTGTAGTAAATGTTGGGATTGTAGTTCCGATAGGGAGAGGGACCGACGTAGAAGTCCCAGTCCAGCTCCGCCGGGGGAGGGCAGTCGGGTGGAGATCCGGCGCCCGGCCAGTTGTTTTCGTAGTCCCAAACCCGCACTTCGGAAATCTCGCCCAGCTTCCCGGCCTGAATGAGCTCCACGGCTTTTTGGTAGTGCTCCTGGCTACGCTGCTGGGTGCCGACCTGCACGATGCGGCCGTACTTGCGGGCCGCGGCGATGGCGTACGGACCCTCGCCGATGGATTGGCCCAGAGGCTTCTCCAGGTACACGTCCTTGCCGGCCTGGCAGGCGGCGATCATCGGCAGCACATGCCATTGCTGATTCGTGGCGATGATCACCGCGTCAATGTTCTTGTCCTCGAGCAGCTTGCGGTAATCGTGATGGGCCGCCACGCGCTCGCCTCCGGCCAGTTTGCGGCCATCAGCGAGGTACTTGGAGTTCACGTCGCAGACGGCCACGAACCGCGTGCCGGGGATTTTCCCGACCGTGGGGATGATCAAGGTGCGGCCCCGCGCCCCACAACCGATAAGACCCAGGTTGACGGTCTCGTTCGGGCCGGTCTTGGCGGCCGCCCAGCCGGCAGTCGCCGCCGCGCCGCACGTGCCCAGGAATCGTCTTCTCGTTGAATTGCTATGCGTAGGGCACCTCCAGACCGTCATTGTAGACAACATGCGCCGTCTTCCGCCATGAGCACGCCGGCCATCGTCGAGCAAAGTCATCAGGTCCTGAAAGTCATCCCGTCCCAGGTGCCGACCTTGGCCTGCTTCATCTCCTCCTCGCTAAACCAGTGCGTGGTGACGGCCTTCGTTTCCGTGTAGAAGGAGATGCCGTCCTGACCCATCACGTGGAGATCCCCGAAGAACGAGTTCTTGTGCCCGCTAAACGGGAAGACGGAGATGGGGACCGGAATGCCCACGTTAATCCCCACCATGCCGGCGTGCGTGCGCCGCGCAAACTCCCGGGCGTAGTAGCCGCTTTGCGTAAAGATCGAGGAGCCATTCGCGAATTCGCCGGCATTCATGATCGATAGACCTTCTTCGAAGTCCCTGACTCGCTTGATGCACAGGACCGGGCCGAAGATCTCGTCGATGCCCACCCGCATCCCGGCTGTGACGTGGTCGAAAATCGTGGGGCCGACAAAGAACCCGCCCTCATATCCCTCTACGCTCACCTGCCGCCCGTCGAGCACCAGCTCCGCGCCTTCCCGGACCCCCTTGTCAATCCAGTCGGTGACCCACTTCTTCTGGTCCGGAGAAACCAGGGGCCCCAGTTCGGTATCCGGCTGCCAGGCGGGACCCATTTTCCGTTCCTGGGCGAATCTGGTGAGGTAGTCCACCATTTCGTCGGCCACCGACTCTTCCACGCACACCACCGGAAGAGCCATGCAGCGCTGCCCGGCACAGCCGAACGAGGAATTGACAATGCCGCGCGCGGAACGCTCCAGGGCGGCGTCTTTAAGCACCAGTCCGTGGTTCTTGGCTTCGGTGAGGCATTGAACCCGCTTACCGCAGGCGGCCGCCGTCTGATAGACGTGCAGCCCAACCTTCGTGGAACCGACGAAACTGACGCCCTTGACATCGGGATGCCTCAGGAGGATCTCCGCTTCGCTGCGGCTGCAAGTGACGAGATTCACCACGCCGTCCGGCAACCCCGCTTCCTGGAGGAGTTCCATCATTCTCATCCCGGTCTGCGGAACCATGCTGGCGGCCTTCAGCACAAAGGTGTTGCCGGTGGTGATGGCCAGTGGAATCATCCAACCGAAGGGAATCATGGCGGGGAAGTTGAAGGGCGCGATGCCGGCAAAAACACCCAACGGCTCGCGATAGGTCGTGGTGTCATAGCCGGTGGAAGCGTTCATCAGCGACCGTCCTTGCATGGTTACCGGAACGGCGCATGCCAGTTCCACAACCTCGATGGCTTTCAACACGTCGCCTCGAGCTTCTTGCAGGTTCTTGCCCATCTCGGTGGCGAGCAGCAAAGCCAGTTCCTCCAGGTGCCGGTCCAGAATGCTCTTGTAGCGGAACATGACTTGGGCCCGCACGCCCACGGGAGCGGCAGCCCAGCCCGGGAAGGCCGTTCGGGCCGCGGACACCGCCTCCTCCACCTCCTGCGGCGTGCAGCACGGAGCCTCAGCCATGACCTGACCGGTGCTGGGGTTGTACACCGGCATGTATTTGCCGGAGCACGATTCGCGCCACTGGCCGGCGGCGCAGAACTTCAGTTTTATTGGAGATGTCTTCAGCGGCGCGGCGCCGGTGACGTTCGCAAAGCTGCTTGTTTCGGACATGACGATTCCCTCCTTCGCGGATGGCGGTCCCGCCAAGCGGGACCGCCGCTACAGATTTTTTCACAGCTTATCCCCTGCGCGGCTCGTATACTTTGGCACGGAGGTGTGCCGATGAGCCGGGCCCAAAAGTCCAACCGGACAAGGAAGTGTGCCTCGCTGGCGTTCGGCATCCTGTCCATCGCGCTGGGCGGGGTGGCGGCCGCTTTGCAGGCCGCCCAACCGGCCGAACAGTGGTTGCCGCAGGACGCGGTGCTCGTCGTACACATCGCTCAGCCGGCCGCATTGCTGGATCTGGCCGCCGATTTGAAGATTCCGGAGGCCATCGCCGCCTCGCAATCTCCCCAAAAGCAGCCCGGGAATTCCGATTGGCAGAATCTCCTGCGTTTCGGCGACGCGCTGGGCGCCAAGCTGGGCACCGACTGGAAGGGGCTGCTCCGGAAGTTAACCGGGGCCGGAATAACGTACGCCGTCTATCCGCGCGACACCAACCTGGTAATGTTCGACGCCCAGGACATCGGCGCCATGGAGCAGGTGCGGCAGCTCGTGCAATCGATTATCGGCCAACAGGGCGGCGCGCCGGAGGCTTCGAAACGCGGGGTGTTCTACAGGGAGTTTCCGGGAGGAGCAGCCTGGAGTTTTGACGGCAAGCAGCACTTTGCGATTGCCGGAAACCGCCTGGTCATGTGCAATCGGCTGGAGATGCTCAAGCTGTTGTTGCAGCCGCGCCAGCAGAACGCTCTGGCTTCCTGGCCCCTGTACGCACAGGCCAGGAAAGCGGCGGGCGAAGGAACCGCGGCCTGGGCTTTCGTCAACATGGCCATGCTCAACCAGGCGCCGCCCGTCCGCCAGGCGCTGACACAGGCCGGCTCGCCGTTGGAGGCCTTGCTGGGCGCGGCGGTCAAACAATCGCTCGGCCAATCGAACTGGGTCGCTGTGGGCGTGCAGGTGGCCGGGCGCAGCCTTTTGTTGCGCGCCGTGGCGGACGGCAAAGCGGATTTGCGCGCCGCCGCGTTTGCTCTGCCGCCGGACGGCGGCCAGGGCCCCCTGTCCAATCTCGCCGTGCCCCGCCAGCTTGCCGCCGCCAGCGTTTGGCGCGACCTGCACAAGTTCTATCTGGCCAAAGACGCGCTGTTCCCGGGAAAGACCTCGGGGGGCATCCTGCTCGAGAACTTCATGGAAATCTTCTTCACCGGCCGCGACCTGGCCGAGGAGGTGTTCGCTCGATTCAACCCGGCGGTGCGGCTGGTGGTCGCCGGCCAGGAATACGATGCCGCCGTCGGGACGCCGCTGGAGCAGTATCCGGCTGCCGCGTTGGTTTTTCGCGTGGACCGTCCGGACGACTTCGGCGAGGTTTTCGAGGAGGCCTGGCAGAAGGCCATCGGGATTGTGAATTTCACCAGGGGCCAGCAGGCACAGCGCGGGCTGATCTTCGACAAGTCGGTGCACCGCGGAGTGCCGTTCACTTACTGTTACTTTTCGGCGCACGGCGAGAAAGCCCGCGAGCGGCTGCCGGCGCGCTTCAACCTGCGGCCGGCGCTGGCGCGATTCGGCCCCTACCTCATCCTGAGCAGCACCGACGCGCTGGCCAAGGACGTGATCGACGCCCTGAGCCGCGAGGAGGGGCGCGCGCCGCCGGCGCCGGCCGGCGCCCACACCTTGCTGGAAATCACCAATGGCTCCGGCATCGCCGCCCTGTTGAACGCCAACCGCAGCGCACTGGTGCGGCAGAGTGTTGTGGGAAGCGGCGCCAGCCCGCAGCAAGCCGAGGCCCAACTCGGCTTGAACATGGTTTTGCTGCAACACCTCGACCGCGTCAGGTTCAGCGTTTCCGCCACACCTGACGGGCACCGGGCCGAGGCCGAACTGCACTTGAGGTGACGGGCGGACCGGCGATGACCATGACAGACCAAACCGTGCCTGCCGCCGCCGGCGACCCCAAGTGGGCGTGGGCGCCCTACCAGCCGGGAGACAATCGGCCGTGGAATCTCGCTCTGGCTGCGCATCTGCTGCGCCGTGCCGGTTTTGCCGCCTCCTGGAGCGATATGCAGCAGGCGCTGGCCGACGGCCCGCAGCGAACGGTCGATCGCCTGCTACAGCCGCGGGCCGGCTTCGAGGAACTGGAGCGCGGCCTCGAGGCGCTGGAGGCCTCGCTGGCCATTTCCGAATCGGCGGCGTCGGACGACTGCGCGGAGCTGTGGTTGTACCGGATGATGCAGGCCCGCCACCCGCTCCTGGAAAAGATGACCCTGTTCTGGCATGGCTACTTGGCCATCGCCGGGGCGCGGGCAGGGAAGGCTTCGCTCATGGTGCGGCACGTGCGGTTGTTGCGCCGCCATGCGCTGGGCCGCTTCGACGCCATGCTGCGCGACGTCTGCCGCGACCCGGCCACGCTGATGGCTCTCGACGCGCGGGTCAACCGCAAGGCCAGCCCCGCGCTGGAATTCGCCGGCGCTCTTCTGGGCCGTTACACGCTGGGAGCCGGCGCGTTCGGGGAGACCGACGTGCGCGATACCGCGCGGGCCTTCACCGGCGCGGCCGTCGTCGCCGATGAATACCGCTACCTGGCCCACGAGCGCGATGAAGCGGGCAAGACCGTTCTGGGCCGGCAAGGCGATTTCTCCGGCGAGGACGTGCTCCGGGTATTGCTGGCGCATCCCGCCACCCCGCGGTTTGTGGTCGGCCGGCTGTACGGCTGGCTGATCTCGGAAACCGATGTTCCCGCGGCCTCGCTGCTGGCGCCGCTGGCGGACTCCTTCGGGCCGGACTACGACATCGCCAAGCTGGCCGGCACCATGCTGCGTTCGAACCTCTTCTTCTCGGCCGGCGCTTACCGGCAGCGCGTGAAAAGTCCGCTGGAATTCGCGCTGGGCATCGCGGGCGCATTCGAGGCCTGCGTTGCCGCCGCTTCGCTCCACCGGCAACTGGCCGGGTTGGGACAGCAGTTGCTGGAGCCGCCGACGCGCGAAGGTTGGCCGGGCGGCCGGCGGTGGCTGAATCGCTTCACGCTGGTTGGTCGCAGCAATCTGGCCGCGGAGTTGCTCGCCGCCCAGGGCTCGTATGCCGGCAAGCTCGACCCGCAGGCCGTGGCCGCCAGGCACGGATCGGCCGAGCCGGGTCGAATCAGCCGGTTCCTGCTGGAGCTGCTGGTGCAGAACGACGTGCCTGCCGAGGTTGCCGGC
>Ga0315273_10000069_pt1 | contig 87770 bp, 67 predicted proteins | sample YL17G02_0_MG_FD_205753 | JGI IMG/M metagenome (GOLD analysis project Ga0315273, IMG submission 205753) | Sediment microbial communities from Yellowstone Lake, YNP, Wyoming, USA - YL17G02_0 | ecosystem: Environmental > Aquatic > Freshwater > Lake > Sediment | place: USA: Wyoming | collected... | reverse complement strand
GGGGAGGCAGGTCAGCACCACGGCGGCGGCGCTCACCGCCTCACGTGGCGTCGCGGCAGTCCGGGCGCCGTGCCGGGCGGCGAATTCCGCCGCGCGACTGCCGGTCCGATTCCAGACCGTGAGATCGTAGTGCTTGCCGAGATGGGCAGCGATTGGCCGCCCGATCGCCCCCAGGCCAAGGAAGGCGGCGCGCTCCATCACTCCTCGCCGTCCCCATCCTCCGGTGTCCGCTGGCCCAGCTCCCGGTCAAGCATCACCAGGGCCGCCTGATTGTCTCCCACCCGGCGAACGCTCTCCAGCACCTGGCTCGAGTTCTTCTCTTCCTCCACCTGCTCGGTGATGAACCACTCCAGAAAGACCTGGCTGGCGTAGTCACGATCGTCCACCGCGAGGCCGTAGAGGTCATTGATGCTCTTCGTAACCTGCTCCTCATGCTTCTTCACCTCCTGGAAGACGTCCAGCGACGTCTTGAAGTCGGTGGGCGGGCCGGCAAGTGGCTGCAGCTCCACCCGGCAGCCACGGTCGATGAGGTGGTCATAGATCTTCATCGCATGACCCGCTTCTTCCCGCGCCTGCTGCCGGAGCCAGGCGGCGAAGCCGGGAAGCGTCTGATCCTCCATCCACGCCGCCATCGAGAGATAGATGTAGGCGGACTCGAACTCCCTGCGGACCTGATCATTCATGGCCTTCTGGAGGCCCTTGCTTGGCGCCATGGATTGGACTCCGGGCTCGTGGGTTTGACCGAGCAGAACGGTATACGCACCCACGAGCTTCGGCCAGTCGGGCGCCAAGCGGTTATCGTTGGAGCATGGCCACGCGGATCCTCCATGTGGACCTCGACGCCTTCTTCGTTGAGGTGTGCCGGCAGCGCCATCCGGAGCTCCGAGACCTCCCCCTCCTGGTGGTGGGTGGCCGGCGGGAATCGCGCGGCGTGGTCCAGTCCGCCTCTTATGGGGCGCGGAAGTTCGGGGTCCGCTCCGGCATGCCGATCGCGCAGGCGGCCCGGCTCTGCCCTGAGGCCACGTTCTTTCGCGGCAGCTTCGCCCATTACCGGGAGGCCTCCCGCGAGGTCCGGAGGGTGCTGGCCGGCTACTCACCCACGGTGGTCATGGCCTCTCTGGATGAGGGGTATCTCGACTTCGGGGGCACGGAACGGCTGTATCCCGTCTCCCTCTTGCCGGTCGCGGAGCAGCTCCGTGAGGAGGTGAAACGGGTGACTGGCCTCGACTCGAGCATCGGGATCGGACCCAACCGGATGATTGCCAAGCTGGCCTCGGACTACGCCAAGCCGCGCGGGATCTGCGAAGTGCGGGCGGGATGGGAAAGAGGTTTCGTCGCCGGGCTTCCGCTCCAGGCACTCCCCGGTGTTGGCCCCCGTACGGCCGAGAAGCTGGCGGCCCTCGGGCTCACGGAAGTGGTCCAGGTACAACAGCTGGAGGAGGAGGCACTTGCCCGTCTGGTCGGCGATTACGCCAGGGAGCTCAAGTGGCGAGCCCACGGACACGGCTCGGCGGCGCTGCATGCGGGACGGCCCGCCCGCTCCGTCAGCCGCGAGACCACGCTGGCTCGGGACACCGTGGATGCGGATCTGCTGGACACCCTGCTGGTGCGGTTCGTGGGTCTGATCGCCAACGAGCTCCGCGACGAGGGGCTGGCGGCGAAGACGGTCGTGGTGAAGCTCCGGCACAGCGACTTCCACACCATCACCCGCCGGCGCAGCCTCGCCGACCCCACCGACCTGGACGCGGAGCTGCTCGCCCCCGCGAGGGCGCTCCTCGCCCCGGCGTTCGAGGATGCCCGTCGGCGACGGCAGGGCATCCGCCTGATCGGTGTCGCGGCGACGAACCTGACCCAGTCCGCACCGGCCGACCTCTTCGAACCCCCCGAGCGCGCCCGCTTGCGGGACCTCACCACCGCGGTGGACCGGGTGCGCGAGCGGTACGGGTTCGACGCCGTCGCCCCGGCCCGGATCCTGAAGCTCAAGCGGGACGAACGCCCATGAAGACCATCCTGAGTCTGGCCTGTCTGGTCGCCCCCATCGCCCCGCTGGCGGCGCAATACGATGCGACCCAGCTGCTGGGGTCATGCAATGGAGGGTACGCGAGTGCGTGCGTTCGACTGGCCCAGGTCTATGCACAGGGCCTGGGAGTCAATCAGGATGTCCCGCGCGCTGAGCAGCTCTCCCTCGTGGGCTGTGACATGGGCGCGCCGGAGGGCTGCACCCAGTTGGGCCGATGGCTGCTGCAGGGGCTTTATCGGTCAGCCGACCCGCCGCGCGCCATCGAGCTGTTCCACCGGGCCTGCGAGGCGGGCGACGGGGGCGGCTGCAACGAGGCCGGGCTGGCCTATGAACGAGGAACCGGTGTGATCCCCAACCTCGGAACCGCGATCAGTTACGGTTCCCGCGCCTGCGAGCGCCACACCCCCCAGGCCTGCCTGCGTCTCGGCGATCGCTTCGATCGGGGCCTGGACGTCGCCCCCGACGGAGGGCGGGCCGCCCGGTATTTCGAGCGGGGATGCACGCAGGGGGAACCGAACAACTGTGTCCGCCTCGCAGAGTTGTATGATTTCGGTCGTGGGGTCACACCGGACATGACGCGAGCCATCGCGTACTACCGCCGGGCCTGCGAGGTGGGCAACAGCCGAGCCTGTGAACTTGCGCTGTTGAGGGAGCGCAGGCTGCAATAGTGAGCAGGCAAGAGGACGAACCGCGGGCGGGCATCGAACGCATCCGGCGCGCACACTCGATTGCTACTTTGGAAAATCTTTCGCTTCGAAGCGCAGCCCGACGGTGCCGGTGGTCCGGTCCACCTGTGGGCCCAGGTCCCGGAAGGTCGCCACGCCGCCCGCCGGAACCGAGGCTTGTACGGTGCTGTTGAGAAAGAGCGGGTAGTAGCCGATCCTGGCGCGGGAGGAGCCGGGGTTCACCCGACAGTCGCACGACACGGCATTCACTGTCCCGGCGTTGATGGTGATGGCGAGCGGTTGGTCCGTCGCATTGGTGATGAGCGGAGCGAACACCGGCCGGTCCGCGCCGGAGGCGCCTACTTCCACCGTGATCGTCCCCTTGGGGTCGGGCTCTGATATGCTGCCCTGCAGCTCTACACCGAGCGGCTGCCCGCCCGGCCCGGCGGGGCGCACCAGATACCATTGCGCCACGAGCGGGCCCTTGGCCTTCACTTTGTGCTCGACACTCCCCCCCGCGGGTATCTCGTAACTCTCCGCGCCCAGCACCACCTTGATCGGCTCCACCAGGCGGTTCTCCACGACCAGCACCGGCGACTTTCCCAAAAGCAACCAGGCCGCCACGGCCGCCGCGAGGCCCACGAAGATCAGCAGCGGCCACTGGCCATGGCCCGGCGACTCCACCGCCGCCGGTTTCGCGCCGGTGCGTGCCGCCGACGCCGTGGACGCGACCGACGCCCGGGGTCGCTCGGTGCTCTTCAACATGAGCGTGGCTTCCTCGGTCTGGAGCTTCCGCGCCACCCGCTCGGCGCTGACCGGCTCCTGCATCCCCGAGCTGGTCCCCGCGCTGAGAGCGTCCAGCAGCATCGCCGCAGACTGGAACCGCTCCGCCGGTCGCTTGGCCAGACACCGCACGATGATGTCCGAAAGCCACATCGGGATCCGTGCGTTCTTGGCACTCGCGATGGGTGCCGGCTCGCTGAGGTGCTTGCCGACGATCTCCTGCGAGCTCTCCCCCTCGAACGGCGGCGTTCCCGTCACCATCTGGTACAGGACGGCGCCGACGGCATACACGTCGGAGCGGGCATCCACGTCGCCCTGACCGAGGGCCTGCTCCGGACTCATGTACTGGGGCGTGCCCACCACAAAGCCGGTCTGGGTCTTGTGGCCCTCCCCGTCGAGCCGCTTGGCGATGCCGAAGTCCACCAGCAGCGGGCGCCCGGTGCTGGCCTCCAGCATGATGTTGTCGGGCTTGATATCCCGATGGATCAACCCCTGGCTGTGGGCATGCGCCAGGGCGTCGAGAAGTGGCCGGAGAATCGCGAGGGCCCGATCAACGGAGAGCGCTCCGGTCCGCCGCAGCATGGCCGAGAGCGCTTCGCCCTCCACGAAGGGCATGGCGTAATACACCAGCCCCTCGCCTTCCCCCACGAAGTGGATGGCCAGGATGTTGGGATGGGAGAGCCGCGCGATGGAGCGGCATTCCTGCTGGAAGCGATCCAGCATTCCGGTCGACCAGGCGATGTCCGGCTTGAGCACCTTGACGGCCAGCCGGCGCTGGAGGTCGCTGTCGAACACCTCATAGACCTGGGCGAACCCCCCTTCCCCGAGTAGCCGACGAACCTCGTACTTCGTGCCCAGAGCCCGCGCCAGCCGGGCCTGGACATCCAAGACCGGTTCCGCCAGCGCGCGCGAATCGCCCGCGCCGGTCCGGCCGCCGCAGTTGGGGCAGTACAGCGCGCTTCCCGGCAGTGGCGTCTTGCAGGTCGGACAGGCGATATCGGCCATGGCACGAATCTAGGGGGAGAGCAGCAAGAGGGAAAAGCCTTCTCCCTTCTCCCTTCGCCTCGGCGCCGGTAACTTAGGCCATCCCAACCACAAAGCCCTATGTCTCGACCTGGCTCCGTCACCCTGCGGTTCCTCGCCGAACCGGTGCACGTGAATTTCGGCGGCAAGGTTCACGGCGGCGCGGTCATGAAGTGGATCGACCAGGCCGGTTATACCTGCGCAGCCGGGTGGACCGGCGACTACTGCGTCACCGCCTATGTCAGCGGCATCCGCTTCCTGCAGGCGGTGAACGTCGGCGAGATCGTCGAAGTCCGCGCCCAGCTCATCCGGACCGGCCGGACCAGCATGGATGTCGCCGTCGACATCTACGCGACCAATCCCCGCAGTACCACTAAGCGACGCACCTGCCATTGCGTGATGACCTTCGTGGCCATCGACGAGCAGGGTCGCCCCAAGGAGGTGTCGGCCTGGACACCGATGACTCCCGTGCAGCAGGCACTCGAGGCTCACGCGATTCGGCTCAACGAGATCCGCAAGAGCATCGACCAGGAAATCGAGAGCCAGCTCCGGTGGCTCGACCAGCAGCCGCCCGCGGAATTGGAGCGGGAGTGAGCGCGAATTCCCGCCGGGTGTCGCTGCTCATATTCGAAGAGGCCGAGGTCCTGGACGTGGCCGGCCCCTATGAGGTGTTCTCGGTTGCAGGCCGCCGGCACGGCCTCGATCCTTTCCAGGTGCAGCTGGTGGCGGAGCGGCCGGGACCGGTCACACTCCGCAACCGGTTCCAGTTGGTACCGCACTCCACTCTGACTGAGGCACCACCCGCCGAGATCCTGGTGGTCCCGGGTGGCTTCGGAACCCGGCGGGAAATGCACAACCCAGTCATCCTCGACTGGGTGGGCCGGGCCGCCCGCCAAGCGGAGGTGGTGCTCTCGGTGTGCACCGGCGCCCTGGTGTTGGGAAAAGCGGGCCTCTTGGATGGGCTCGAGGTCACGACCCACCACGACGCCTACGACCTGCTCCGGGAAGTCGCCCCACGCGCGACGCTGCACGAGGGGGAGCGGTTCCTCGACAACGGCCGGGTGATCCTGGCGGCGGGCGTCTCGGCGGGCATCGACGCATCGCTCCACCTGGTCGAACGGCTGCTGGGCACCGACTTGGCCGAGGAGGCAGCGGCCTATATGGAGTACCATTGGGACCGCAACGAGGAGGGGCTCAGAGACGAGGGGATCTAGGTAATTCGTTATCCGGCAAGGGATTGACGAATCAACCTGAGCCACCGATCGATTTCAAACCGCACAGATGTTTGGTGCGGTTTGTGCATTATTGAGGTCGCAGATGTTCATATTTGTTCGATGATATTTCAGTATGTCATCATTATTGTGCAGAATACGCACATTTATGTTGACACTTCTGCAAAACATCGGTATACTATGGCCCAGATGGCACCCGTGGACCTCCCGGCTGCCCGCCGGGTCGCCTCAAACACTTCACCTGGATCCACCGATGCGAACATCGCGACTCCTCCTCATGCTGGCGGCCCTGGCGGTCCCCGCAGCTCTCGCTGCACAGGCCGCCCCGGCTGACTCCGTCACTCAAGCGGCGGCGACCGCGGCGCCCGCAGCTGATTCATTGGCCCAGGCCGCGAGCACCGCCGCTGCCGCAAATGGAGTCGCGATCAACTTTGTCTGGACCCTCCTGGCCGGGTTCCTGGTGATGCTGATGCAGCTCGGATTCGCGATGGTCGAGACCGGCTTCACCCGGGCCAAGAACGCCGCGCACACCGCCGCCATGAACTTCATGGTCTACGGAATCGCGATGATGGCCTACTGGGCCTGCGGATTTGCCATCCAGGCCGGGGGCCTCGGACCGATCGGCACTCTGGGCCAGACCGCCGACACCGCGACGCTGACCAAGGCGCTCAGTCTGACCATCGGCGGGCACACGTGGAACTTCGCGGGGCTCACGGGCTTCTTCCTGACCGGCCTCAACTACACCGCCCCGGTCTTCGCCTACTTCCTCTTCCAGATGGTGTTCATGGACACCACCGCCACCATCCCAACGGGCGCGCTGGCGGAACGGTGGAAGTTCAGCTCCTTCATCGGACTGAGCCTGTTCATCGGCGGGCTCATCTACCCCCTGTACGCCAACTGGGTCTGGGGCGGCGGTTGGCTCTCACAGCTCGGCGCCAACTTGGGTCTCGGCCATGGACACGTCGACTTCGCCGGCTCCTCCGTCGTGCACATGACCGGCGGTGTAATCGCCCTCGTCACCGCGAAGCTTCTTGGAGCGCGGCGCGGCAAGTACGGCCCAGACGGCAGGGTCAACGCCATCCCGGGCCACAACATCCCGATGGCGATCTTCGGCACCTTCGTACTCTGCTTCGGCTGGTTCGGCTTCAATGCCGGGAGCACCCTCGCCGGCACCGACCTTCGCATCGGGATCGTGGCCACCAATACGATGCTGGCTGGGGCGGCTGGAAGCATCACGGCGATGATCTACATGTGGACGCGGTACGGAAAGCCGGATCCTTCAATGCTGGCCAATGGCGTGCTGGCAGGACTGGTGGCCATCACCGCGCCCTGCGCCTTCGTGACGGCACCGGTGGCGGTCCTGATCGGCGGCATTGCGGGTGTGCTGGTCTGCTGGTCGGTGTACTTCGTCGATCGGACCTTGAAGATCGACGATCCGGTCGGCGCCATCTCGGTGCACGGCGTGAACGGAGCCTGGGGCGTACTCTCCCTCGGGCTCTTCGCGGACGGCACCTATGGCGACGGCTTCAACGGGGTGGCGGGCGGGGTGAAGGGGCTCTTCTACGGCGATGGTGGGCAGCTGGCGGCCCAACTCGTTGGCATCGCGACCAACGTGGTGGTGGTAGGGTTGCTGGCTTTGGTCTGCTGGCAGCTCGTTGGCCTGGTCGTGGGGGGCCACCGGGTCTCGGCAGATGCCGAGGAACTGGGGCTCGACATCCCCGAGGTGGGCGCGCTGGCCTACCCGGACACCCAGGACATTTCCTCGGCTGTGGTGCTGGCCTCCGCCTCGGCCCACTCGCCGACCCGGAAGAAGGAAGCGGCCTGAAACGTATGATCCGAAGGGGCTGTCAGCCGTCGACCGTCAGAGATCGGTTGTTGGGGTTCCTGCCGCCTCCTTCCCGGGGCGCGGACTGGCCAGGAGAACCGGTGGTCGATCGCTGGAAGCAGGCGGCTGGCAGCCTCTCTTTCCCTATTTCCCTGCTGGAGTAAACGATGAAACTCATCACCACTATCATCCGCCCGGAGAAGCTGCCGGAGGTCAAGGCGGCCCTGTTCCGCGCCGGCGTTACCGGCATCACGATCTCCCGCGTGAGCGGCCATGGCGGCGAGAAGGAGCTGGTCGAGACATACCGCGCCTCCAAGGTTGTCTTAGAGTTCCGGGAGAAGGTCAAGGTCGAGATGGTCTGCTCCGAGCCTTTCGTCGAGCCCTGCATCAAGGCCATTCTCGCCTCGGCGCGGACCGGCGAGGTGGGCGATGGCAAGATCTTCGTCCAGCCGATCGAGCAGGTCATCCGCATCCGCACCGGCGAACGCGACAATGCCGCCCTCACACCGGTCACCGCGGACGAAGTGCAGCGCGCCGCCATCCAGGAGACGGTCGCCGCCGTGAGGTAACCCGGTTCCCGGCTCGCAATTCCACTCGAAACAGGGGGCGCAGGCCCCCTGTTTCGCTGGGTGGCTCCCGAACCGCCTGGCCCCGATGCATCCTTCTGCCATGCTGCTCGCCCTTCCAACCCAGGCCGCCGCTGGGCCCGGGGGCCAACTGGCCCTCGCCCTGGCACTGATTCTTGTCGCGGCCAAGCTCGGCGGCGACTTAGCCGAACGGCTGGGCCAGCCAGCGGTCCTCGGTGAGCTGCTCGCGGGTGTGCTACTCGGTAATCTGGATCTGGTGGGGGTGAGCTGGTTCCGCACACTGACGACGGACGTCAGCCTGGCCGGGCTCGCCGAGATCGGCGTCGTCCTCCTGCTCTTCGAAGTCGGACTGGAATCGACCATCCAGGACATGCGCCAGGTGGGCTGGCGTTCGCTGATCGTCGCGATGCTGGGTGTCGTGACCCCATGGGCGTTGGGCTACCTGGTCGGGGTAGTGATGCTTCCCGCGCACAGCCCCTTCGTCTGGCTCTATCTTGGCGCCATCCTCACCGCGACCAGCGTGGGCATCACGGCTCGGGTGCTCCGGGATCTGGGTCATTCCCAGACACCCGAGGCACGTGTCATTCTGGGTGCGGCCGTCATCGATGATGTCCTCGGCCTGGTCATTCTCGCCGGAATGGGCGGTCTCATCCAGGCCGCTGATACTGGCGCCAGCGCCTCTTTCGCCGGGATCGCGCTTGTGGTCGGCAAGGCCGTTGCCTTCCTTTTCGGCGCGCTCTGGCTCGGCACAATTATCTCTCCTCGGCTCTTCGGGCTCACCGCCAGACTCAGAGGCGCCAGCCTGCTCCTGATAACCGCTCTCGTCTTCTGCTTTCTCCTCGCCGCGGGTGCCGCGGCGATCGGGCTCGCTCCGATCGTCGGGGCCTATGCCGCGGGGCTCATCCTCGAACGGGTCCACTACCGGGGGTTTTCCGAGCGGGGGGAACATGAACTCGAGACGCTCATCCGTCCCATCTCAGGCTTCCTGGTCCCGGTCTTCTTTGTCATGATGGGGCTGAAGGTGGAACTGGCCGGAATGTTCGAGACGCGGCAACTGGGCCTGGCCATCCTCGTGGTCATCGCGGCCATCATCGGCAAGCAGGCATGCGCGCTCGGGGGCATGCGCAGCACTCTGGACAAGCTCACGATCGGCATCGGGATGATTCCGCGCGGTGAGGTCGGCCTGATCTTCGCCAATCTTGGCCTGGGGCTCACCATTCATGGTGAGCGGATTGTCGACCAGACGATGTTCTCGACGGTCGTCCTCATGGTCCTGGTGACAACCATCATCACTCCCCCGGCACTCAAGTGGAGCCTCCGCCGGAGACGATGATCGGCGGGCCGTGAGCGGCGAGCGGCTGGCGGACGGAGCAATCGTTCCCGTTTCTTGTCTGCGGGTCTCGCAAGACTAGCTTTAGCCCACGATCCGTTCACCACTCACCCCTCATCGCTTACCGTTCATGCCCGACAACCTCCGCAGCCGAGTCGTCACCCAGGGCGTCCAGCGCGCGCCCAACCGGGCCATGCTCCGTGCCGTCGGGTTCGGCGAGGGAGACTTCGAGAAGCCCATCGTCGGCGTCGCCAATGGGTTCAGCACCATCACCCCGTGCAACGCCGGGCTCGATCTCCTGGCCCGCCGCGCTGAGGCGGCGATTCGCGGCGCGGGGGGGATGCCGCAGCTATTTGGAACCATCACCGTCAGCGACGGCATCTCGATGGGGACGGAGGGGATGAAGTTCTCGCTCGTCTCCCGGGAGGTCATCGCGGACTCTATCGAAACCGCGGTGAGCGCCGAGAGCATGGATGGGGTGATCGCCATCGGTGGCTGCGACAAGAACATGCCTGGCGCGATGATCGCCATCGCCCGGATGAATGTCCCGGCGATCTTCGTCTATGGCGGCACCATCAAGCCCGGCCGCCTCGACGGCGAGGATCTCACCATCGTCAGCGCCTTCGAAGCGGTGGGTCAGTACAGTGCGGGGAAGATCAGCGCCGAGCGCCTCCACGCGGTTGAGTGTCACTCGTGCCCCGGAGCGGGTTCCTGCGGCGGGATGTACACCGCGAACACCATGTCGTCGGCCATCGAAGCCATGGGAATGAGCCTCATGGGGTCCTCGTGTATGGCGGCCGAGGACGGCGAGAAGGCCGACAGCGCGGCCCGCTCGGGCCAGGTCCTGGTGGAAGCGATCCGGTCCCAGCGGCTCCCCCGTCACATCCTGACGCGAAAGGCCTTCGAGAACGCCATTGCCGTGGTAATGGCGACAGGCGGCTCGACCAACGCGGTGCTCCACCTCCTCGCCATCGCGCGGGCTGCCGAGGTCCCGCTCGCGCTGGATGACTTCGAAGCCATCCGCGCCCGGGTACCGGTGATCTGCGATCTCAAGCCCTCGGGCCGGTACGTCATCACCGACCTTCACCGGGTGGGCGGCATCCCCCTGGTGATGCGGATGCTGCTGGACCATGGCCAGCTCCACGGCGACTGCCTCACGATCACCGGCCAGACGATCGCCGATCTGCTGCGCGATGTCCCGCGCGAGCCGCCCGCCGGCCAGGAAGTAATCCGACCCTGGGCGAAGCCCCTGTACCCGCAGGGTCACCTGGCGATCCTCCGGGGCAACCTTGCCGAGGAGGGCGGCGTGGCGAAGATCACCGGCGTGAAGAAGTCGGCGATGAGCGGGCCGGCGCGCGTGTTCGACTCGGAGGAGACCTGCCTCGACGCGATCCTCGCCGGCCGGATCAGACCGGGAGACGTCATCGTGATCCGCTACGAGGGACCCAAGGGAGGCCCTGGGATGCGGGAGATGCTCTCCCCGACCGCCGCCATTATCGGCGCCGGGCTGGGTGATTCCGTCGGGCTGATCACGGACGGTCGCTTCTCCGGCGGCACCTACGGCATGGTCGTGGGGCACGTCGCGCCAGAGGCCGCAGTGGGCGGGACCATCGCTTTGGTGGAGGAAGGCGACTCGATCACCATCGACGCTGAAGCCCGCCTGCTGCGCCTCAACCTGCCGGACACCGAGATTGCGCGCCGGCGCGCGGCCTGGCGTCCGCGTCCGACAGCCTACCGGACCGGAGTTCTCGCCAAGTACGCGAGGCAAGTCTCGAGCGCGAGCCTCGGGGCAGTCACCGATCTCGCCTGAACCCGCCGACCGGGGAGCGGCGGGCCGACCGGCGCATGCGCCGGCGGCGAAACAATCGGGCCTCCCGTCCGTCAGGATTCCGCAATCCGGGAATCTGACTGAATGGAGGCCGTATGGTGTGCGATCGCTGCCAGTCGCAGGAGGCCGTCGCCAGTGACGGACAGCCGGTTCCCTGCCATCTCTTCGGCGAGATCCACGGGTACTTCTGCGCCAATTGCCTGGTGGCGTTGCAACGCCCCTACGACGAGGCCTTGCGCCAGGAGATCGCCCTCCGCGTACCGGAGCTGAGCGATGACGACCTGGCCGGAGTCCCGGACCAGATGCTCAAGTTCACTCTCTGCCTGCCGATTCCCCGCCAGGCCACCTAGGAAAGCCGACTTGCGATCCGCTCCGCCATCGCCCGGGTACCGAGGACTGGCTCACCCTCCTGGGCGATGTCCCGGGTCCGGGCCCCGTCCGCGAGCGCCCGGGCGATAGCGGCCTCGATCGCGGCCGCCGCCTCCGGCTGGTCGAGGCTATGCCGGAGAAGCATCGCGGCACTGGCGATCGTCCCGATCGGATTGGCCACGTCCTTCCCGGCCAGGGGCGGCGCCGAACCGTGGATCGGCTCAAAGAGCCCCGGACCATCCCCCAAGGAAGCAGAGGGAAGCAGCCCGAGCGAGCCAGCGAGCACGGCAGCCTCGTCACTCAGGATATCGCCGAACATGTTCTCGGTCAGCAGCACGTCAATGGTTCCGGGGTCGCTCACCAGTCGCATCGCGGCGTAGTCCACATAGATGTGCTCGAGCGTCACGTCGGGGTATTCCGGCGCCAGCTCGGTGACCACTTGGCGCCACAGCTGGGAGGTCTCGAGCACATTGGCCTTATCCACAGAGAGCAGCTTCCGGCGGCGGCCACGAGCCGCCAGAAAGGCCAGACGAGCCACCCGTTCGATCTCCTTGCGGGTGTAGCGGAGGGTGTTCACGGCCGTCTGCCCGTCGTTACTTCGTGGTTCACCGTAGTACAGTCCCCCGGTTAACTCGCGCACGATCAACAGGTCGGTGCCTGCCAGCTTCTCCGGACGCAGCGGCGAACTGCCGACGAGAGCCGGGTGGATCGCTACCGGCCGGAGATTCGCATAGACGCCAAGCAGCGCACGAAGAGCCAGGAGTCCGGTTTCCGGCTTGAGATGGCGCGGGGCTTTGTCGAGCGACGGGTCGCCGACAGCACCAAGCAGTACCGCGTCCGCCTGCTGGACGGCCGCCCGGGTGACAGCCGGAAAAGGGTCTCCGTGCTGGGCCACCCCAGCCGCCCCCATGGGGTGTTCGCTGAGATCGAAAGCCAGCCCGAATCGCGTGCCCGCCGCACGCAGGACGTGGATCGCCGCAGCCGTGACTTCGGGTCCGATCCCATCGCCGGGCAGGACCGCGATGCGATATCGACTCATCCTTCGAGGCGGGCGAGAAGGGCCGCGCGCCGGCGCTCGTACGCCGCGACCTGCGGCTGCAGCAGCAGGGTCCGGCCGATTTCGTCGAGGCCCTTGAGCAACGACTCCCGCCGGTAGTCATCCATCTGGAAGCGGGCCAGCACTCCACTGTCGTCGGACACCTCAGTCCGCTCGAGATCGACGGTCAGCCGGTACGGACCTTCCGACGCGTCGTAGCGACGGAACAGTTCGGTCATCTCCGCCGGGGTCAGGCGGACCGGGAGAATTCCGTTCTGGCAGCAGTTGGCGTAGAAGATGTCGGCGAAGCACTCGCTCAGGATCGCCCGGAAGCCATACTCGCCGAGGGCCCAGGGGGCGTGCTCCCGTGAGGAGCCGCAACCAAAGTTGGCGCCGGCGATGAGGATCGTGGCCCCCTTCGCCCGCGGAAGGTTCAGCTCGAACTTCGGGTTCGGGCTGCCGTCCGGCAGATAGCGCCAGTCGTAGAAGAGCGCGGGGCCGAAACCGGTGCGCTCGACCCGTTTCAGGAACTGCTTCGGGATGATCTGGTCGGTATCGACATTGACGCGGGCCATCGCCGCCACGATGCCGGTATGGGTCGTGAAAGGTGTCATGATCTCGGTTCAGGAATGACGCCGGCCGGCCGCTCTCAGACGGCGGAGGGTTCCGGCGGTCGGAGGCTGACGGTCGCTGGTTCCAGCCGCCGGACGTCCGTGAGGTGCCCGGTAACCGCTGCCGCGGCAGCCATGGCCGGACTGAGGAGGTGAGTACGCCCGCCCTTCCCCTGCCGGCCCTCGAAATTGCGGTTCGAGGTCGAGGCACAGCGCTCGCCGCTGTCGAGGATGTCGGGGTTCATGCCCAGGCACATGGAGCACCCCGCGTTCCGCCACTCGAATCCAGCGTCGATGAAGATCCGGTGGAGACCTTCCCGCTCGGCCTGCGCCTTGACCGGCATCGAGCCAGGCACGACCATCGCCCGCACGTGTGGGGAAACCTTGCGGCCGCGCACGACCCGCGCCGCCTCGCGCAGATCGTCGATCCGCGCGTTGGTGCAGCTTCCGATGAACACCCGGTTGACCGGAATTCCCTCCATCGGAGTGCCGGGTTCGAGGGCCATGTATTCCAGCGCCCGCGCCACAGCCTGACGATCGGCCTCCGACGCAAACGAGGCCGGGTCGGGCACTCGCCCGTCGATGCCACCCACCATGCCGGGGCTCGTGCCCCAGGTCACCTGCGGGGCGATCGTGGCGGCGTTCACCTCGACGACACGGTCGAAGCGGGCATCGGGATCGCTCACCAGGAGACTCCACCGATCCACCGCACGACTCCACGCTGCGCCCTTCGGCACGTGCGGGCGACCCATCAGGTAGGCGAACGTGGTCTCGTCCGGCGCGATCATGCCGGCCCGGGCCCCCGCCTCGATGGACATATTGCAGACCGTCATCCGGCCTTCCATGCTGAGCGCCCGAATGGCAGGACCGGCGTACTCGATGACGTGCCCCGTCGCCCCCGCGGTACCGATCTGCCCGATCAGCGCTAGCACCAGGTCCTTGGCGCCGACCCCGGGGCCCGGCAGGCCGACAAACCGCGCCTGCAGGGTCCTGGGGCGCTGCAACAGAACCGTCTGGGTCGCGAGCACGTGCTCGACCTCGCTGGTGCCGATCCCGAAGGCCAGCGCGCCAAACGCCCCGTGGGTGGAGGTGTGGGAGTCGCCACATACGATGGTCATGCCTGGCTGGGTAACGCCCAGTTCCGGGCCGATCACGTGTACGATCCCCTGCTGCGGCGACGCCAGGTCGTACAGCGGGATCCCGTACGCGCGGGCATTGTCGACCAGCAGGTCCACCTGGCGTCGGGAGACCGGATCGACGATCGGCAAGCCGCGATCGCCGGTGGGCACGTTGTGGTCGACCGTCGCCACGGTGAGATCGGGGCGCCGCACCTGCCGCCCCGCCAGCCGCAGGCCCTCGAACGCCTGCGGCGAGGTGACCTCATGGACCAGGTGCAGATCCACGTAGAGCAGCGCCGGTCCGCCGTCGGGCAGCTGCTCGACGACGTGCGCGTCCCAGATCTTCTCGAAGAGCGTGCGCCCCATGGCTTCAGACGGCCGCCGTGGGCTTGGGAACCTTTGCCCGGGCCGCCTTTCCTTCCTCAGTCCACGGCATCATCGCGCGCAACTCGGCTCCGACCACCTCGATCGGGTGATTCAGGTCGGCTTGGCGCATCCGGGCGAAGTTGTTCCCGCCACTTCGATGTTCGGCCAACCACTCACGCGCGAATTGCCCGCTTTGCACCTCGCCGAGGATCTTCTTCATCTCCGCTCGCGTGCCATCGGTGATGATCCGCGGACCCCGGGTATAGTCGCCGTACTCGGCCGTGTCGCTGATCGAGTACCGCATGAACTTGAGGCCGCCTCGGTTGATGAGATCCACGATGAGCTTGAGCTCGTGCAGGCACTCGAAGTAGGCCATTTCCGGACGATACCCGGCATTGACCAGCGTCTCGAAGCCGGCCTTGATCAGCTCGGAAACGCCCCCGCAGAGCACCGCCTGCTCGCCGAAGAGATCAGTCTCGGTCTCCTCGCGAAAGGAGGTCTCGATGACACCCGCTCGGGTGCAGCCGATACCCATCCCGTAGGCGAGCGCATTGGCCAGGGCTTTCCCGCTGGCGTCCTGATGCACGGCCACCAGGCCCGGTACGCCTCGGCCGGCCTCGAACTCGCTGCGCACCAGATGCCCGGGCGACTTGGGCGCGATCATCGACACATCGACATTCGCCGGCGGGACAATCTCCTTAAAATGGATATTGAAGCCATGCGCAAACATCAGCGTCTTGCCAGCGGAGAGGCTCGGCCCGACGGACTCGTCGTAGATCGTCCGGCCGTCCTGATCAGGGACCAGCATCATGATCGTGTCCGCGGCCCGGGCGGCGTCGGCCACACTCATGACCTCGAGTCCAGCTGCCTGTGCCTTCCTCCAGGAGTTCCCGCCGGGCCGGAGGCCGACGATGACGCGCACCCCGCTGTCGCGCAGATTCAGCGCATGCGCATGCCCCTGGCTGCCGTAGCCGATGATCGCAATCGTCCGGCTGGCGAGGCGGCGGCTGTCCGCATCCTTGTCGTAGTACATCCGGGGGCTGGCCGTCGAACCGGAACTTGCAGCGGGCATCGTGACTCCAAATGCAAGAGGTTGAACAAACGGGGGTGTCAGGCCGGGATCGCGGCCGCGACCCGGGGCGAAAGGGCCGCCGGCCGGAACGCGTGGGCGGCCCCGGCCACGGATGGCGGCGGCAACACCAAGGGGCCGCCACGCGCGAGATCAAGAATGCCGAACGGCTCGAGCGCGCGGAGAAAGGACATCATGAACGGCTCGGCGCCGGTCGCCTCGATGAGCAGATCGTGCGGACTCTCCTCGACGACGGTGGCCTCGAACAACGACACGGCGTCGAGCAGCGCCGAGAGCTGCGCGGGCGAAACCCGGACCCGCACCAGGGCATGCTCGCGGCTGGCGCACTCGGCTTCCGCGTAGACATTCACCTCGCGGACCTCCACCATCTTTCTCAGCGCGTTCGCCATCCGGTCGGTGGCGGCGCGGTCGCCGCTCACCACGCAGGTGAGGCGCAGGGTCCCGGCGCGGCTGGTCGGTCCGAGCGAGACACTCCCCACCGGGAGGTTGCGCCGGCGGATGATCCCAGTCGCCCGATTGAGCGCCAGCAGGTCATCTTGCATCAGGACGGAGACCACCCAGGTTGGCATCGGGGCGCTCACGGGACGGGAGCGGCGGCGGGCGCCGACTCGATGGGTTCGGAGAGCGAGCCGCCCGGCGGGATCATCGGGAACACATTGGCCTCCTGCTCGATCATGAATTCGACCAGCGCAGGCCCGGGATCCCGTACCGCGCGGGTGACCGCCTCATCGATTTGCCGGGCGCTCTCCACCCGGTATCCCGCGATGCCGTAGGCCTCCGCCAGCTTCGTGTAGTCTGGACTCCAGATCGGCGTCGCCGAGTAGCGTCGGCCGTGGAAGAATTGCTGCCACTGCCGCACCATGCCGAGGTACCCGTTGTTGAAGATGGCCATCTTCACGGGGATCCCTTCCTGCACCATGGTGGCGATCTCCTGCATGTTCATCTGGAAGCCGCCGTCTCCCGAGATCGCCCAGACCGGCCGGTCCGGCCGGGCAAAATGCACCCCCATTGCCGCCGGCACCGCGAAGCCCATCGTCCCGAGACCGCCGGAGCTGATATGGCTATTGCGCTCCTGATAGCCGTAGAGTTTGGCGACCCACATCTGGTGCTGGCCGACGTCGGAGACCACCGTGCAGCCGGGGCCGCTGCCTTCGCGGATCGCCGTGAGGATGGTTTCGGGGCTCATCTCGCCGCGGAAAGACTCGTGCCGCTCGCGCATGAAGCCGCGGATCTCCTCGCGCCACGCCTCACAATGCCGCGAACTCACCAGCTCGCTCAGCCTTGTGGTGATCTCGCGCGCATCACCGATCAATCCGACCGCGACCGGCACGTTCTTGCCGATCTCGGTTGGGTCAAGATCGACATGGATGATCTTGGCCTGCGGCGCGAACGCGGCCGTGTTGCCCGTGACCCGGTCATCGAAGCGCAGGCCGATGCCCAGGATCACGTCGGCGTGCTGGATGGCGCGATTGACGTGCACCTCGCCATGCATCCCGGGCATGCCGAGGTGCAGCGGATGCGATTCCGGTATGGCACTGATCCCCAGCAGCGTCGTAATGATGGGAATGCCAGTCTTCTCCGCAAACGCCTGCACCTCCGCATAGGCTCTGCCGAGGATCACCCCGTGACCGATCATGAGCAGGGGCCGGCGGGCCTCGTTGATGAGCCGTGCCGCGACTTCGAGTTCCTCGGCGGCGCGACGAGTCGGCGGCTCGGCGGCTCGGCGGCTCGGCGACTCGGCGGCGACTCGGCGGCTCGGCGAGCTGTCCCATTCCATCTTCTGGTTCTGCACGTCCTTCGGCACATCGATGAGCACCGGGCCCGGCCGGCCCGCGGTCGCGATGGCGAACGCCTCCCGGACCTTCTCCGGGAGCTCGGTGATGTCATCGATGACCAGGCTGTGCTTCGTGATCGGCAGCGTGATCCCGATGATGTCGGTTTCCTGGAAAGCATCGCGCCCGATCATGGCACGCGGCACCTGTCCGGTGATCGCCACCACCGGAGAACTGTCCATCTGCGCGGTCGCGAGCCCCGTGACCAGGTTGGTCGCCCCCGGCCCCGACGTGGCCACGCACACACCTGGCCGCCCGGAGGCCCGGGCGTACCCGTCCGCCGCGTGCGACGCCGCCTGCTCGTGCCGGACCAGGATGTGCCGGAGCCCCGGCGACTCCGGCAGCGCGTGGTAGAACGGCATGATGGCGCCGCCGGGATAGCCGAAGACCAGATCCACCCCCTGCTCCTCCAGCAGGTGGCAGAGGATATGGGCGCCCGAGAGCAGCTCGGTCATACGCCCCAGTGCTGGGTGGAGTTGTAGGCCGTGGCCTCCAGCCGCTCGGCGTGGCGCTCCTTGTTGAGCGCGTGGACCAGGGCCCGGGCGCTCGCCTCGACGATGTCAGTCGAGGCGCCCTGGCCCGAAAGCGACTTTCCGCCGATGCGGCACTGCAGGAACACCTGGCCCACCGAGTCCCGCCCCGGCGTCACTGAGCGCAGCGACAGGTTGATCACCTCGACCGGCCGGTCGAGGATCTCGCTGATCGCGGCGAAGGCCGCCGCGATGGGCCCGTCCCCACGGCCGCGGGCCGCCCGCTCGCCGACCCAGGGGCCGGTCATCCGGACATCCGCCTCGGCGTTCACGCTTCCGCAGAGGACCCGCAGATGGGTGAGGAGGTATTCCTCGGGCGCATCGTGGAAGCTTTCATGAAGCAGCGCCAGCAGGTCCTCATCCAGGATCTCGCGCTTGCGGTCGGCGAGGGCGGTGAAGTCCTTGTAAAGCTGACTCAGCTTTTCCTCGGCGAGGTCGTAGCCCAGCTCCCGGTAGCGTCGTTCCAGGGCGTGGCGACCCGAGTGTTTCCCGAGCACCAACGTGGAGCGCGGGATGCCCACCGATTCGGGCCGGATGATCTCGTATGTCAGGCCGTGCTGCATTACGCCGTGCTGATGGATGCCTGCCTCGTGGGCGAAGGCGTTGCGCCCGACGATCGCCTTGTTCGGCTGCGGGAAACTCCCGGTGAGGTACGAGAGCAGCTGGCTGGTGCGGTAGATCTCCTGACTGTTGATCGCAGTCTGGAACCGGGCCAGCTGGGGCCTCACCCGGCTTGCCATGACGATCTCCTCCAGGGCCGCGTTGCCGGCCCGCTCGCCGATGCCGTTGATGGTGCATTCGACCTGCGAGACCCCGGCCTCGATGGCCGCGAGGGAATTGGCGACGGCGAGCCCCAGATCGTCATGGCAGTGGGCGCTCCAGATCACCTTGTCGCTGCCGGAGACCCGCTCCCGGACTACGCGGAACATCGCCGCGTACTCGTCCGGCAGAGCATATCCAACGGTGTCCGGAAGGTTGATGGTGGTGGCTCCCTCCGCGATGGCCATGTCGACCACCCGACAGAGGTAGTCCACGTCGGTGCGGCTGGCATCTTCAGCCGAGAACTCCACATCGTCGGTATACTGGCGGGCCTGGCGGATGGACCGGCGCGCGAGCTCGAAGGCATCGTCGCGGGTCATCCGCAGCTTGTGCTCCAGATGCAGATCCGAGGTGGAGATGAAGATATGGACCCGGCCCCGGGCCGCCCCGCGGATGGCCTCGCCGGCCAACTCGATGTCCTTTTCGTGGCACCGCGCGAGGGCGGCGATGACCGGCCGGCGGATCTCCTGCGCGATATCGCGCACGCTCCGGAAATCCCCCTCACTGGCAGCAGGGAAGCCGGCTTCCATCACATCCACGCCGAGCGCGTCCAGCTGGCGCGCCAGCCGGAGCTTCTCTTCGGGAGTCATGGTGTTGCCGGGCGCCTGCTCGCCGTCCCGGAGTGTGGTATCGAAGATGATCACGTCCCTGGCCATACCGGTTCTCCATCCTACCCAAAGGGGTGAAAACAAGAGCCGCGGACCTTTTCGGGGTCCGCGGCGAAGGGGCTCAACTCTGCTCTGCTTTACTGTCTGTGCCCGTAAGCGCCGCGTTCCCCGTACCCGAGTCCCAGAAGGACGAGCACGAGGGCAATAAGGACGAGCGCCAGCGGAAGCGAAGCGAACATCATGATCCTGTCTCGGCTGGCCGGCGTTAGAGACTTTATGCGCCGACGTGGAACGACGAACCTACGGTTTCCCTGCGGGGCTGTCAAGGCCGGCTTGGGACTTGGCTGGCCCAAGCCCGGCGCCGAGGGGTCCTTGACCTCGAGTGGCGGTCCTGTATTTTTATTCATAATGCAGCGCATTCCGGGTGACGCCGCCGTCCTCGTCCTGATTACCGCCAAGGCCCTCCCGCTGGGGAGCGGCCCCGGACGCTGACGCGCGAGACGCGCCTGCCAGTGACCGGCCCGCTCCCAAAGGGAGCGGGCCTTTTTTTGTGTACCTCGAGGAGGAACCTGATGCCCGAAGACCGCTCTCGTCCGCTTGCGCCACACCGCCGGACCCCCTCCGGTGCCGCCATGCGTGAACATGACGCCTGCGGGGTCGGGTTCGTCGCCCGTGCCACCGGCGCGCGGTCGCACGAGATCGTGCGGATGGCGCTGCAGGCCGTGGCACGGGTGGCGCATCGCGGCGCGGCTTCGACCGACAACTCCGGTGACGGTGCCGGCCTCCTGACCCAGATTCCCCATCGCCTCTTCCACCGCGAGGCCTACCGTCTCGGCCTCCGGCTCCAGCCGGGGCAGCCGTTCGGCGTCGGCTTCTTCTTCCTGCCACCGGACCACGAGCCGATGGCCCGCGCCATGCGCCTCGCGGAAAAGGTTCTGGAGCGGAACGGCATCCCCTGTCTGGGGTGGCGTGAGGTCCCCATCGACCCCAGCGCCCTTGGCCCCCTGGCGCGGGCCAGCTGTCCCGCAATCCGGCAGCTCTTCGTCGGCCGCCCGGTCACGGCCCAAGATGACGATGCCTGGGAGCGGGCCCTCTACCTCGCCCGCCGCGACATGGAGCGGGACGCCGAGGCGGCCGCGTTGCTGCCATTCTTCGTCTGTTCGTTCTCCTGCCGCACTATCGTCTACAAGGCCCTGCTCACCGGCACCCAGCTCCCGGTGTTCTATCCGGATCTCCGCTATCCCGAGTATGAGAGCGCGGTCGCTCTCTTCCACCAGCGCTATTCCACCAACACGCTGCCGAGCTGGCCGCTGGCCCAGCCGTTCCGGTTGATCGCCCATAACGGCGAGATCAACACCCTCTGGGGCAATCGGAACGCGATGGCGGGACGGGAGTCCGATCTCGCCTCCCCGATCTGGGGCAACGACATCGAACGGCTCAAGCCGGTGGTCTGGCCCGAGGGAAGCGATTCAGCCGGCTTCGACAACACGATGGAGCTGTTGGTCCGCTCGGGGCGTGATCCGTTGCATACGATGATGATGCTGGTCCCGCAGGCCTGGGAACAGTATCCGGACGTCGAGCCGGCCATCCGCGACTTCTATCGTTTCCACGCCCATCTCACCGAGCCGTGGGACGGCCCCGCCGCCCTCGCCTTCACCGACGGGGTGATCGCCGGCGCCGCCACAGACCGCAATGGCCTGCGACCCTGCCGCTACAAGGTCACCCGGGATCAGCTGGTGATCGCGGGTTCCGAGGTGGGGCTGGTGGATCTGGATCCGCGAGAGGTGATTGAGAGTGGACGGCTGGGCCCGTGCGAGTTCATCGCGGTGGACATGAACAACGCCACCGTGCTCCGCAACATGGACGTCAAGCGGCGGGTTGCCTCGCGCCAGCCCTACGGCCAGTGGTGCCGGGAGAACATGCAGGTGCTGGAGGCGGACCCCGCGCACCGGTTCGCACCGCTCCCGCCGGAGGTGCTCGCCGAGCAGCAGGTGGCGTTCGGCTACGGCAATGAGGACCTGCGCTTCGTCCTCGAGTCGATGGCCGGGTCGGGGATCGATCCGGTCTGGAGCATGGGTGATGATGCGCCGATGCCTCCGCTCGCTCGGACTCCGGTCGGGCTGTATTCCTTTTTCCGCCAGCGGTTCGCCCAGGTGACCAACCCACCAATCGATCCGTTGCGCGAGTCGGTGGTGATGTCGCTTCGGGGGCACATGGGCAAGCACGGCTCCTTCCTGATCGAACACCCGAGCCTGGCGCGGGTGCTCCGGGTGGATCACCCTGTGCTCCTCGACGAGGAGATGGCGGCCCTCCGCAACACCCCCGGATTCTCCTGCGTCACCCTCAGTACCGTCTGGCCAGCGGAAGAGGGGCCGGAAGGCCTTCGTGCCGCGCTGGACCGCTTGTGCGCGGACGCCGAACGGGCGGCCCGCAACGGCGCCCGCCTGCTGGTGCTCTCCGACCGTGTGGCAGACCGCGAGCAGGTGCCGATCCCGATGCTGCTAGCCATCGGTGCGGTCCGCCGCCATCTGATGGATGGTGGCCTGCGAATGCGGCTGGGCCTCGTCGCCGAGACCGGTGACGCCTGGGACATCCACCATTATGCGACGCTGATCGGATACGGGTGCGAAGTGGTCTATCCCTGGCTGGCGCTGCAGTCGGTCACGGCACTCTTCAGCGAAGACCCAACGGCGGAGAAGTCCGACGAGAGTGGCAGTCGAGGGAAGCAGAGCCGCTACGACAGCGGCGACCGGCCCTCACCCGAGGAGGCACGCCGCCGATATCGCGCAGCCTCGGAGAAGGGCCTGCTGAAGATCATGTCGAAGATGGGGATCTCGGTCCTGCCATCATACAACGGGGCGCAGATCTTCGAGTGCCTCGGCCTAGGCCAGGAGGTGGTGCAGCGCTGCTTCCGGGGCACGGACTCCATCATCGGCGGGATCGGGTTCGACGAGCTTGCGGAGGACGCGCTCATCCGCCACCGGCTGGCGTACGGCCATCCCGAGACCGGCGAACCACTGAGTATTCCCGACTACGGCCGCATCCGCTTCCGCAAGGATGGCGAGGAGCATGCCTGGGCGCCGCCGGTGGTGGCCTCGTTGCAGAAAGCGATCGGCGGCGGCAGAGCCACGAAGTCCGCTGAGGCCGACGCCACCCCCGGATACGCCAAGTTCAAGGAATTCGTGGCGAAGGTGGAGGAGCGCCGGCCTTCGAACCCGCGGGACCTGCTCGAGTTCCGGCGCGGCACCCCGGTGCCCCTCGCGGAGGTGGAGCCGGCGGCATCGATCATGAAGCGCTTCGTCTCGGCGGCAATGTCGCTCGGAGCACTTTCGCCCGAAGCCCACGCCACGGTCTCCATTGCGATGAACCGGATCGGCGCCCGCTCGAACTCCGGGGAGGGAGGCGAAGATCCGTTCAACTACGCCCCGTTGCCCAATGGCGACCGGGTGGATAACCGCATCAAGCAGGTGGCCTCGGGCCGCTTCGGCGTCACGGCCGAGTATCTGATCCGGGCCGAAGAGCTCGAGATCAAGATCGTGCAAGGTGCCAAGCCCGGCGAGGGTGGCCAGCTGCCGGGCCACAAGGTGACCGAGCTGATCGCGCGGCTGCGCCACTCGGTGGTGGGTATTCCGCTGATCTCACCTCCGCCACACCACGACATCTACTCGATCGAGGACCTTGCCCAGCTGATCCTCGATCTCAAGACGGTGAATCCCCGGGCCCGAGTCGGGGTGAAGCTGGTGGCGGAAAGCGGGGTAGGCACCGTCGCCGCCGGCGTCGCCAAGGCATACGCCGACTACGTGCTGGTCGCTGGCCACAGCGGCGGCACCGGCGCCTCACCGCTCTCCTCGATCAAGCATGCCGGCAGCCCCTGGGAACTCGGGCTGGCGGAGGCGCAGGCGACGCTGGTCGCCAATGGGCTCCGGCATCGCATCGAGGTGCGCACCGACGGTGGCTTCAAGACCGGCCGGGACGTGGTGATCGCAGCGTTGCTCGGCGCGGAGTCGTATGGCTTCGGCACGGCGCCGCTGGTGGCCATCGGCTGCGCGATGGCGCGCCAATGCCACCTCAACACCTGCCCCACGGGGGTCGCGACCCAGCGTCCCGACCTCCGGGCCAAGTTCAAGGGGACACCGGACCAGGTGGTGACCTACTTCAGCTTCGTGGCCGAGCAGGTGCGTGAGATCCTCGCCAGCATGGGAGTGCGGTCGCTCGACGAAATCATCGGCCGCGCGGACCTGCTGGAGCGCATCGAACGTCCGGACATCCCGCGCGCCCAGATGCTCGATCTCTCCATGCTGATGACGCCGGCACGGCCCTCGGCCGGGACGGCGGTGAAGCGCACTATCGATCGCAACGACCGACCGGGGGTCGTCTATCTCGACGACGAGATCCTGGAGGAGTGCTCCAGCCACATCGAGCAGGGCCTCCCGTTCTCGGGGTTCTACGACATCCGGAACCACCATCTCGCGGTGGGCGCGCGGGTGGCAGGGGCCATTGCCCGAAAGCATGGCGACGCGGGATTGCCCGCCGGGCACGTGCATCTCCGCTTCCGGGGAAGCGCCGGCCAGAGCTTCGGGGCGTTCGCGGTCAGGGGCATGCATCTGGATCTTGAGGGAGAGGCCAACGACTACGTCGGAAAGGGACTGAGCGGCGGCGCGATCAGTATCCGCCCCTTCCGTCAGGCGGCGTATGTGCAGGCGACCCAGGAGAATACGATCATCGGCAACACCTGCCTCTACGGCGCCACCGGTGGGAGGCTGTTCGCGGCCGGCCAGGCGGCGAGCCGCTTCGCGGTCCGAAATTCAGGTGCGACCGCCGTGATCGAGGGCGCCGGCAACCATTGCTGCGAGTACATGACGGGCGGGCTCGTGGTCGTGCTGGGGCCGGTGGGTCGGAATTTCGCCGCCGGCATGTCCAACGGCACCGCGTATGTGCTCGACGAGACCGGTGGATTCATCAGCCGGGTGAACATGGACATGGTTCGGGTGGACGCCTGCAACACCGAGGACGAGGACCGGCTGCTGGCCCTGATTCATGAACACCAGGAGCGCACCGGAAGCGCCCGCGCCAAACAGCTCATCGAGCAGTGGGAGGCTTTCCGCCCGCTCTTCAAGAAGGTCGTGCCAAACACCACACCCTCGGCGCCCCGGACGGAGGTGAAGCCGACGGTACCGGCACCGGAGCCGCGGCCGGAACCGGTCGGCACACCTTGAAGCGATAGCCGGACCAAGTCACTTTGGGGGGCGGCGCAGTCAGGCCGGTCCCTTCCCCCGTCTCTCGATCCCTCCCCACACGGGCCGAGGCCTGGATGGACACCTCGAACCTGACAGCCCAGGTCACCTCCATTCGGGCGACTCTGTACGCCATCGAAAGCCAACTGGATCGCGGACGAATCCCTGCGGAGGCGCTCGACGACTTCAAGGCGGCAGTGGACGACATCAGGCTCCGGGTCTGGAATATCATGGCGGCGAGCAAGTCCCACGATTACCAGGGCGCGCTCGAGCGGTTCCGGATCCGGCGCGCGATGGACATCAGCCGCTCAGTCGCGGAAGACCTGCGCTCTGGCGGTATCCACCCGGATCACCCCGAACTGATTGACCTTCGGCGCCTAGCGGGGGTACTGATCGCCGCGATCGACACGACGGGGGGAACCCGCGCCTAGCCACTCCAGCCACTCCCGGATCTCCGGCCACCCACTGCCGATGTCGTTCCCGCCGTTACCGTTACAGGTGCGGTTCCACCGGGCTCACGCCGGACCAAGGCTGTATCAGGGCAATTCCGCAATGCGGAATCCGGGGTGGTTGGATGTGGGAGCCTTGTCTGCTGTCGTGCCGGTATATAACTTGCTGAACGTAAAGCAAGTCCCTTCATGACCAACCGACTGGAACGATCGTGGAGCGCTCCCAAGAGAAGGAGAGGAACCCCGGCCGGACCCGCGAGGCGATCCTCGACGCGGCGGAGCAGCTCTTTGCCGAGCGCGGTTACGAGGCCACCAGCCTGACCGACGTGGGAGGACAGGCGGGGGTATCTCGGGGCACCCCGGGGTACTTCTTCGGCTCCAAGGAGCAGCTGTACCGAGACGTGCTTGAACGATGCCTCGAACGGGTCCGTGCCGCGGTGCGGAGCGGCCGGGAGCGGGCGCTGGCGAGCCAGGAGCCGCCGGAAGTGGTGCTGGCCGGCGCCGTGGGAGAGTATTTCGACTTCATCTTGGCGAATCCGGACTTCGTCCGGCTCCTGGAGCGGGAGGCGCTAGACGGGGGAAAGCACTTGGCGACGCTGCCCCCCCACCTCGAGGCCGCGCAGGAGGCCCTCGGCGCCATCGTCAGCGAGCTGGCCATTGATCCCGCGGACGAAGCGGAGGCCCGGCAACTGCTGATCAGCATGCTGGCACTCTCGTGGTTCCACGTCGTCCATGGGCCGACGGTACTGCGGGCACTGGGCATCGACGCTGGAGACCCGGCATTCAGGGAAGCCCGGCGGCAACATGTGGTGGACCTGGTGGTCCGGGGACTTCGAGGCCACTTGGGGAGGGATGAACAGGCGCCGTCCGCAGCGGTGCGAGAGCGCCTCAATAGCGAACACGAGACAGCCGATACCTGAGACACGCCCCAGAAGGAAGCCGAACGATGACCAACGTCCTGACCCCGGAGCCGCAGGCTCCCCCGACGCCGAGCCAGCTGGCCACCGAAAAGGAAGCCCGCGATGTCGCCGAAGCCGCACGTGAGCAGGATTGGCAGGCCCCCAGCTTCGTCCGCGAGCTGTTCGAGGGCAATTTCGATCTCGGCCTGATCCACCCTTTCCCGGAACCCTTGCCGGAGGATGTTGAGCGCGCCCGCCCATTCATGGAGCGGCTGGAGAAGTTCATGCGCGAGCGGGTGGACAGCGACCGCATCGACCGGGAGGGCCGAATCCCCCCTGATGTGATTCAGGGCCTGAAGGATCTCGGCGCCTTTGGCATCAAGATCCCCACAGAGTACGGCGGGCTCGGCCTCTCCCAGCTGATGTACACCAAGGCCATCGGCCTGGTGACCAGCCAGGATGGCAGCCTCACCGCCCTGCTCTCGGCGGCGCAGTCGATCGGCGTACCGACTCCGCTCAAACTGTTCGGCACCGCGGAACAGAAGAAGAAGTATCTACCGCGGCTCGCAAAGGGGGCCATTTCGGCCTTCGCTCTTACGGAATCGAACGTCGGCTCCGATCCCGCGGGTCTGTCCACCCATGCCGAGCTCTCCCCGGACGGCACCCACTACATCCTGAACGGAGAGAAGCTGTGGTGCACCAACGGGACGGTGGCCGAGCTCTTCGTGGTCATGGCCAGGACCACCGGGAAGAAGATCACCGCTTTCGTCGTGGAGGCGGACTGGCCCGGCGTCGAGGTGGTGCACCGGCTGAGCTTCATGGGACTGAAGGGCATCGAGAACGGCGTGATCCGCTTCACCAATGTGAAGGTGCCCGTCGAGAACATCATCTGGGGGGAGGGGAAGGGCCTCAAGCTCGCCCTCATCACCCTCAACACCGGCCGGCTCACCCTGCCGGCCTCCTGCGTGGCAGGAGCGAAACGCTGCCTCGAGATCGTCCGCCGCTGGGCCAGCGAGCGGGTCCAGTGGGGGCAGGCGGTAGGGAAACACGACGCGATCGCGCAGAAGCTCGGCCGGATGGCGGCGGAGACCTTCGCCATGGAGGCGGTGAGCGACCTCGCAAGCCTGATGGCCGACGAGGGAAAGCGCGATATCCGGCTTGAGGCGGCCATCGCCAAGATGTGGAACACCGAACTGGGATGGCGGATTGTCGATGACACCCTGCAGATCAAGGGCGGTCGGGGATATGAGACGGCCGACAGCCTTCGCCAGCGCGGCGAACGTCCCGATCCGGTGGAGCGCATGTTGCGCGACTTCCGGATCAACTTGATCTTCGAGGGCTCGAGCGAGATCATGCGCCTGTTCATCGCCCGTGAGGCGGTGGACACCCACCTCAAGGTGGCGGGCGCCCTGATCAATCCCAAGTCCAGTGGCGGCGAGAAGTTCAACGCGCTGCTCAAGTCCGCTGCATTCTACGGCCTCTGGTATCCGAAACTGTGGATGCCGTTCAAGGGATGGCTCGGGTACGGGGAGTTCGGGCGGCTGGCGGGCCACATGCGCTTCGTCGAGCGCTCCAGCCGTCACCTGGCCCGGTCGCTGTTCCATTGCATGATCCGCTTCGGACCCAAGCTGGAGAAGAAGCAGGCAGTGCTGGGCCGCTTGGTCGAGATTGGGGCGGAACTGCTGGCGATCTCCGCTGCCTGCAGCCGCGCCCACATGATGGTCAAGAAGAACCCCAGCCAGGCAGGCCCGGGAGAGCTCGCGGACGTCTTCAGCCGCCAGGCGCGCCGGCGCGTGGCTCAGAAGTTCCGTGAGATCTGGGCGAATGACGATGACGCCACGTACCAGACCGCCCGTCATTTCCTCGATGACCAATTCCTGTGGCTTGAGGAGGGGATGGTAAGAAGTGAGAAGTGAGCGGTAAGACATGAGAGGTGAGCAAGCGTGCGCGGGGCGGGCCTGATGGCCTGTCCCGCGCTGTCTTTTCACCCGCCGACCCCAGTTCCAGGACTGGTTCCTTCCCTGCCCATTTCGCCACCTCGAGGGCCGCGCCCCGTCCCGGTCCTTCGGGGACGGGCCCGGCTCGCGGCTCATTACGGCACCCGGTTACTTTTCCCGCCGCACAAGGAGGCATACATGGCCGTTGCCGAAGGGCGTACCCTGCCGTTCGTGGGTCCGGAGCACGTCGATGTCGCGGTCCTGGAGAGTTTCGGATACGAAGGGCCGGAGCAGGAGATTCTCACCGAGAGCGACGAGTTCACCGCTGTCTGTCCCTACAGCGGCCTTCCGGATTTCGCCAAATTGACGCTGCGCTACGTCCCCGCGGGCCGGTGCGTCGAGCTCAAGAGCCTGAAGTACTACGTTACCAGCTATCGCAACGTGGGCATTTTCCAGGAGCATGCCACTGCCAAGATCGCTGAGGATCTCCAGCGGGTGCTCACCGCCAAGTGGCTCGAGGTCAAGACAGTGTATAACATGCGGGGGGGATTCCTGACGACGTGCACGGTGCGGCTGCCGGCCCAGGCCTAAGGCGCTTCAGGGACCGGGCACCGCCAGACGAAAGTCCGCCACCGGCTAGCAATCGGGCCGGCGCCGCTTCCTGGAGGTCGCCTGTACCGCAGGGGAGGTGCCGGACCCCAGCACCAATGTCGAGCGCCTCGGCCACGACTGAATTCGCGATCGAGGCAACCATCGAAGCGCAGCCGGCGCATGCCAGCGCTGCCAGCGGAATCAGCCAGCGCAGGGTAGGATCGGTCCTACCTCCTCTGCCCAATGCTACCGCACAACACCAGGGGTCGGCTTCAGGGCCGTCGGGGGAGTCACCGGAGTCCGGTTCCCCCGCGGCAGGAGTTCCGGGAGGTTGGCGAGCTCGAACGCCGTCACCGCCATGACGGCGGACGCCTGTCGAAGATCTGAGGGTACTGCATGGTCGTAGGTGTCGACCTGCGAATGATGGGTGTGGTTGTACCCGCGTGATTCCTGATCGAAGTTGAACGCGGGCACCCCGTACGGCACGAACGCAAGGTGGTCGGTCCCGCCCTTGTTGCCCTGGCGCACCTTGTTCGCCCCGAGGGACGCGACGGGGGCCAGGAGGTCCTTCCAGAGCTGCTCCAGCTCATCGCGTCCCTGCAGCGCCTGCCCCGTGATCATCCCCGTCCCATTGTCCAGCACCAGCACGGCCTGGATGCTGTCCGTCTCGGCGGCGTGCGCAGCCGCGTAGGCGCGCGAGCCCAGGAGCCCCTGCTCCTCGCCCGAGAAGAGGATGAAGCGAATGGTCCGGCGGGGCTTGAGGCCGGACTGGGCTATCACTCGGGCCGCCTCCAGGACCACCATCGAACCAGTGCCATTGTCGGTGACGCCCGTCCCGAGATCCCAACTGTCGAGGTGGGCTCCCAGGATCACCACCTGGCCCGGAGACTCGGTGCCGGGGATCTCGGCGACCGTGTTCCACTGGACCACAGGCGACTTGCCGAGGTGATTGTCGATCCGGCCCTCGACGCGTGGCGTGATGCCGGCGCGGATCAGCCGATCAAACATCGCATAGTCCTCGTGCGCGATCACCACGTTGGGCAGCGGGGAGACGCTGTTGGGGGACCCGCTCATGTTCATGAGCGCGTGTTCCTTCGAGCCGTCCGTCAGGATTCCGAGGGCACCCGCCTTCCGCAGCAGGTAGGGCCGATCGACACCGAACTGCTGCCTGGCTTGCCGCGCCGCCTCAGAGGTGTCCTGTGGCTGCTGGAACCGCCGGCTGCGGGCCTCCTGCATCGCCACGGAATCGGCCGCCGTCATGGGCGGGCCGTCCGGATTCCAGATCGTCGCGGCCGGCCGAAGCAGGAGCCACGCACCTCGCGCCCGGGCCGTGTAGACCGCAATACTCTCCGCCGTGGAGGCATCGATCCGCACCACCGGACCGCTCAACGTCTTGGCGTTGGTGCCCGCGGTCCAGGCCCAGCTGTGACCGACGAGGCTCCGCTCGAAGGGGGCGGTAATCCGGAGAGAAGCGGGCCCCCGCTGCCAGGTGATGCCGAACTGCCACGACTCGAGCTGGGCGGTGAGCCCGTAATCGGTGAACCGTTTCGCGGTCCACTCGTTCGCCGTCCGCATTGCAGCTGATCCCGTCAGCCGGGGGCCGATGGCGTCACTCAGGTGCTCCAGGTTGGCCATTACCTCCGAGCGATCGGCCGCTTCGGCGACGAGCTGTCCCGCCCCGGTGGTGTCGACGGTGTACTGGGCGCAGAGCGGGAGCGCGGTGACCAGCGAGAGCGTGAGCGGGGCGAGCAGGCGGACAGAACACGTCATGGAAGACTCCCGAAGCCGCGGGTGCGCGGCGGGTGCGGGTGGGCATGGGCCACTTGACCTGCAGGGGATGTACGCGTCTAAGCCCTGACGCGCAACGGAGGCCGGTCAGCGGCCAACAAGGCGGGACGCGAGGGCGCGTAGCCGCCCGGGGTCGGGGAGTGCGTCGACCCAGCGCGCCGGCACGGAGGGCTCGCCGTCCCGCGCACCCATCAGTCCGCCCGCCACGGCGGCGTTGGTGTCTGTGTCTCCGCCGGCATTGGCGAGCCAGATGAGGCCGCGCTCCAGATTCGGTTCATGATAGGCGAACCAGAGCGCGATCTCGACACCGTGCACGACATACCCCTCATGGGGGCCGGTGACCGGGAGATCCTCCTTCCGCTCGAGCGGGACCCGGCCCACGGCGACCATCAGCTCTTCGGGCGCCGCGTTGTTGCGCAGCACCTCGAGCACATCGCCGATGAAGTCGCGCCGCCCGCGGAGGAAGCAGGCCACGGCGACGTTCACAGCGACGGCACCCCAGGCGCAGCGCTCGTCGGGATGCGTGAGCACGGCGGTGTGGTAAGTGCCACTCACCAGGTTCGCAGGTTGCGAGACGGTGCGCAGCGCGATGGGAAGGCAGCGGGAAATCGTGCCGTTGCCCGCCTGTCCGCCCGTCGAAGCCGGCGGTGAGTCATGCATGCGGATGTGCTGCAGCGCGGTGCGGGTCCACATGCCGATGCCGCGCCCATCCCGCTCCGCCCAGTCGACCCACCGCTGCGTGAGCCGCCGCAAGTCAATGATCGGCTCGAGCAGCTCCTCGGCAAGGATCACCGCGAGGGCCAGATCGTCGTCGTAGGGGGAGTCCGGCCGATCCGCACGGTGAATATCTCGCACGCCCCCCGGGAAGGCGGCCGCGATCCGCTCGGCGGTGCCCAGGAATTCCGTTGGTACACCGAGTGCGTTACCGGTGGCCAGTCCGAGGAGCGCGCCCCGCGCGCGGCTCTGGAGGTCGGGAGCTGTCATGAACAGTGGGACCGAAGTGACGATGGTGGATCCGCCGGAAGCGACGACCCCGGCACAGACCGCTCAAGCTGTTGTGGCCACTAAGCTAACCCCGCTCACCGCAACCCGGCCAAGTGGCCAACCGGGGCGGACCATGGGCCGGCTCGCTCCGTTTGGGTGAAGCTCCAGACCCGCCAGATGCCCTGCACCTGCGACACCCGGGAGCACGACACGCTCTGCCCCGGAATCCCGGCAGGGCTGGCCGGCGTGGTACGGCTTGAAGGCGGACACCGCGTTGACGGCGACCACCTTGGACTGGCACGGCTCATCCTGGACCACGTGAACCCGCGGGGTCGCCTGCGGGTCGCCGGCAGCCGTCCCTCCTGCCCGCGACCCACCGGTGGTATCCCTGAATGATTGTTCACACCCGAGGACCCCCATTCCGCCCCCCGCCCCGAATGGGCTATCTTTGCCGCGCCCACCGAGCAGGAACCGCTTCGAGGAGTGACAGGTGTCCAAGGACTCGCTGACCGTCACCGACAACCGCACCGGCAAGAGCTATGAGCTCCCCGTGAGCGAGGGATGCATCAAGGCCGCCGACCTTCGCCAGATCCGAGTGAGTGACGACGATTTCGGATTGATGGCCTACGACCCCGCCTATCTGAATACGGCCAGTTGCCGCAGCGCCATCACCTTCATCGACGGCGACAGGGGGATCCTCCGATACCGGGGCTACCCCATCGAGCAGCTGGCGGAGAAGGCGAGCTTTCTCGAGGTCGCATACCTGCTGTTCGAGGGCGAGCTGCCCACGAAGACTCAACTCGAGAAATGGGAGACTGACGTCCGGTCGCATACCTACGTCCACACCAACATCATCAAGTTCCTGGAGGGCTACCGCTACGACGCCCACCCCATGGGCGTGCTCCTCGGCGCCACCGCGGCCCTCTCCACGTTCTACCCCGATGCCAAGAACATCGAGGACGCGGCCTGCCGCTATCTCCAGCGGGTGCGACTGATGGCCAAGCTCCCGACGATTGCGGCGTTCGCCTTCCGGCATTCGCGGGGACTGCCATTCGTCTTCCCGCGGAACGAGCTCAGCTATATCGGCAACTACGTCAACATGACCTTTGAGATCGGCGGCAGGCACGAACCAAACCCCGTGCTGCAGCGGGCGCTCGAGATCCTGCTCATTCTGCACGCGGACCACGAGCAGAACTGCTCCACCAGTGCCGTGCGCGCCGTGGGGTCCTCGCAGGTCGACCCATTCTCGGCGGTATCGGCCGGCATCGCGGCGTTGTACGGACCGCTGCACGGCGGTGCCAATGAGGCGGTGCTGACGATGCTGGACGAGATCGGCGAGAAGAAGAACATCCCCGCGTTCATCACCGAGGTGAAGCAGGGCCATGGACGGCTGATGGGCTTCGGCCACCGGGTCTACAAGTCCTACGACCCGCGTGCCAAGTTGATCAAGAAGGTCGCCTACGACGTCTTCGAGCAGACCGGCCTGAATCCCAAGCTGGAAATCGCGCTCGAGCTCGAGAAGATCGCCCTTGAAGACGAGTACTTCATCAAGCGGAAGCTGTACCCCAACGTGGACTTCTACTCCGGCCTCATCTACCAGGCCATGGGGTACCCGACCGATTACTTCACCGTGCTCTTCGCCATTGGGCGGCTGCCCGGCTGGGTGTCGCAGTGGGAGGAGATGCTCCGCGATAAGGACCAGAAGATCGCCCGGCCGCGCCAGATCTACATCGGCTACGAGGAGCGGGAGTTCGTGCCGATGGCCATGCGGGGATGACCGAAACCGAGCTGGAAGAGCTGCTCTCCCGCCCCACCCCCGGGGCCATCGAGGTCCTCCGGCGTCTGCCGGGGGACCTTCTGATTCTCGGCGCCGGCGGCAAGATGGGGCCCACCCTCGCGATGATGGCCCGACGGGCGTTAAGCCCGGATCGCCGGGTGATCGCGGTCTCCCGCTTTTCCGATCAGGCGGCGCGGCGGCGCCTCGATGCCGCCGGCATCATGACGGTCGCGGCCGACCTGCTGGACCGCCCGGCCCTTACGCGCCTGCCCGACTCGGCCAATCTGGTCTTCATGGCGGGGCAGAAGTTCGGCACCCACTCCGCCCCGCACGTGACCTGGGCCATGAACGCGGTGGTCCCCGCGCTGGTTGCCGATCGCTTCTGCGGCGCGCGGACCGTGGTTTTCTCGAGCGGCAACGTCTACCCGCTCACCGGTGCCCGTTCCGCAGGCCCCGCGGAGAACCACCCCGTGGCCCCCGTCGGCGAGTACGCCATGAGCTGCCTAGCCCGGGAGCGGATCTTCGAGCACGCGGCCGCGACGCGAGGTACCCCGGTCGTCTTCATGCGGCTGAACTACGCTGTCGACCTGCGCTACGGCGTGCTGGTGGACACCGCCGTTCGGGTGCGGGACCGCGTGCCGGTGCCGCTCGCCATGGGCTATGTCAATGTCATCTGGCAGGGCGATGCGAATGCCCGGGCACTCCAGTGCCTGGATGTCGCAGCAACCCCGGCGACGATTCTGAACGTGACCGGCCCCGAGAAGGTGAGCATCCGGTGGCTCGCGGAGCGGTTCGGCGAGCGGTTCGGCGTGACGCCCTGCTTCGAGGGGCAAGAGGCCGAGGATGCGCTCCTCAGCGATGCCGCCCGTTCGATGGGGCTGTTCGGCCCGCCAACGGTCACCTTGGACCAGATCATCGGCTGGACGGTTCAGTGGCTGGAGACCGGCGGCCGGCTGCTCGGCAAGGCGACGAAGTTCGAGGTCCGGGACGGGCAGTTCTGAGGGGCCCTTCCCCGACATCGGGCTAGCGCGCCGAGCGCTCCACCAAGTCCGCCGCGAGACTCACGAGCGTCGCCTCGTCGATCAGGGCCCCGGCGACCCGCTCCACCTCCGCCTCTGCCAGCCCCCAGTTCTTCTGTTCGATGGCTTCCCGCACACCTGGCAAGGTCTTCACAGCATAGCCGGTATAAAAGCCCGGAGCGTAGATGAGGTGCCGGAACCAGGGCCGGTTCGGCAGCCCCTCTGGGCTAGTAAGCCGGCGTTCGCTCTGCAACAGACGTGCATTGACTCCGGCGGCGGCCGCCCGTTCATATGCCTTCCCATCACCCTGACCTACCGCAGCGAACACCGAGTCGTAGCGGGCCGCGCTTCGGCGGAGGGAGTCGAGCGCGTTCTGCAGTGGCGCGAAGTTCAGGTGCGGGGGGCCGGCTTCCCGGTCAGGCGGAACGGTCGCCAGTCGGGGGTCGCTGGTGGCAGGGTAGACTCCCTCGTCGAGTTGCCGGTTGCGCTCCGTCACCGTTTCCCGGCGCTCCTCGACCAGCTTGGCCACCTCATCCGCGTAGCGCTGGACATTGTCCGCCAGCCCCTTGAACTCGATCGGCAGCAATTCGGCGTCGGCGAGGCGCATGACTGCCGTCCCCACCGTCTGGGCCAGCGCGCGGCCGTAGACGAAGCTGGTGTCGCTGTAATGGGTGTACCACCAGAAATCATCGTAGATCGAGTGGTAAATGCCGCCGTCGTCCTCACCGCCGTACCCGAGATCGAGGGAAGCGATGCCGAGGTGCTGCAGAAAGGGAGTGAAATCGGAGCCCGATCCGAGGGGATCGAGCCGCAGGTCGGAGCGTTCACGCGCCTCGCGTCGTTCTTCCTTCTTCCCGAACCGGATCTGGTTCAGCTGCAGCCGCTTCCAGGCGCTGAGCCCGGTCTCGGGATCCTGGATGTCGCGAGCGACAGCGTTGATGAAATGCTCGAGGCTCGACGAGCCACCCATCCCGAGATACCCGCGGCCGTTACCGTCGGTGTTGATGTAGACGGCGGCGTGACGGTCCAGCTCGTCCGCGTGTGTTTCGGCCCATTCCGTGGAGCCCAGCAGCCCCGGCTCCTCGCCGTCCCAGGCGGCGTAGATGATCGTCCGGCGCGGCTTCCACCCCCGGCGGAGCAGCTCACCGAGGCCCCGTGCCTCCTCAAGCAGCGCCATCTGGCCCGAGACCGGATCCTCCGCCCCGTTGACCCAGGCATCGTGGTGGTTGCCGCGAATGATCCACTCCCCCGCCGCCGCCGTGCCGGGAATCGTCGCGATCACGTCGTAGAGAGGACGGGTCCGCCAGTCGGAGCGGACCTTGAGATGCACCCGCGCCGGACCGGGGCCGATGCGGTAGGTGAGCGGCAGACCGCCGCGCCACTCCGGGGGCGCCACCGGGCCCTGTATCGCGCTGAGCAGCGGAGTGGCATCGGCGTAGGAGATCGGGAGGACCGGGATCCGGGTCAGCGTCGCTGCCGCGGAGAGCGGCAGCCGCTCCGCCCCCGGTACGGCACCGACCCCGGGGGTGAGCGGGTCCCCCGGATGGAATGGCATGTCCGCCACGCTCCCCCGCTGCACCCCGTCCCGGGGGCGGAACGCCCCCTCAGGAAACACGGCACCCGGCCCGTAGCCATCGTCAGCGGGATCGGAGTAGATGAGACATCCCACCGCCCCGTGCTCCGCCGCCACCTTCGGCTTAATGCCCCGCCAGGAGCCACCGTACCGCGCGATCACTATCGCCCCGCGGACGGAGACCCCGCGTCGCTCCAGCTCCTCGTAGTCCGCCGGCACACCACGGTTGACGTAGACCAGCGGGGCGGTCACGTCGCCGTCGATCGAATAGGCGTTGTACGTCGGCAGTTGCTCCTTCTTCTGGCCCGAGGTCGGATCCACCGACAGCACCGGCTCCACCAAGCGGGCCACGAACCGGGTCGGGGCGACCAGTTCCACCACCCGTTCGATCGGCGTAGGGAAGAGAACGTCGAACTGCTCGATCCGTGCCTCGAGACCGAAGCTCCGGAAGCGCCCCAGGATCCACTCGGCGTTGTCCTTGTCGTAGGGAGAACCCACGTGATGCGGGTGGGCCGAGAGCCGACGCATGGTCTCCCGCAGCGTGTCCGGGTCGGGCACCACCCGGAACTGTTCCTCCCAGTTCAGTTCCGTCCGGGCCGCCTCGAGGGAATACCCCGGGAGCCGGCGGTCGTCGTCCGAGGTGCCCGGCGCCATCGCCAGCATCCCCGCAGCCATCCAGACCGTTCCTCCGCGCCGCACCAGCGCTGAAGCTCGCATGCGAACCCCTGGTTGAATCTCCTTGAACACGGACCCGCCAGCCCATCGGCCAGCCTCGAGAACGTACCCCCGATCCGGGGCTGCGCCATGCCTCGCCGGGACGCCTCGCCAGTCACGGGGCGAACCCCTACTGTTCCGGCCATGAGCGGGCTCCGCACCCACCTTCTCGCGGGCCAGGTCATCCCGGCCCATCCGCTGGCGCTGACCGCCAACCGGAAGCTCGACGAACGCCACCAGCGCGCGCTCACGCGGTATTACCTCGCGGCGGGGGCCGGGGGGATCGCCGTTGGGGTGCACACGACCCAGTTCGCCATCCGCGACCCGGCCCATGGGCTCTACGAACCGGTCCTGTCGCTGGCAGCGGAAACGGTCGCGGCAGAGCTGGCGCTCCGCCCGCGAGCATTCGCCCGAATCGCGGGGGTGATCGGCCGGACCAATCAGGCAGTACGCGAAGCGGAGTTGGCGGCCCGGCTCGGCTATGACGCCGTTCTGCTGTCGCTCGCCGCCTGGCGGGACGACAGCGACGACGGCATGCTCGCCCACTGCAGGGCGGTCGCAGAGGTGCTGCCACTTTTCGGATTCTACCTCCAGCCGGCCGTCGGAGGCCGGGTCCTCAGCTACGAGTTCTGGCGACGGTTCGCCGAGATCCCCGCGGTCGTGGCGATCAAGATCGCCCCGTTCAGTCGGTACCAGACCCTCGACGTCATCCGGGCCGTCGCGGACGCCCACCGGGACGACGTGGCACTCTACACCGGGAACGATGACAACCTCGTCGTCGACCTGCTCTCCCGGTTCCGGGCAGGCGGCGGCGAACTGCGGATCGTCGGCGGGCTGCTCGGCCAGTGGGCGGTCTGGACGCGGAACGCCGTGGCGATGCTCAACTCCCTCCGGCGCCTGGCACCAGAGGCGCCGATCGATCCGGCCTGGCTGCGCACCGCAACCGCGCTCACCGACGCGAACGCGGCACTGTTCGACGCGGCGCACAGTTTCGCCGGCTCGATCCCAGGGATCGCCGAAGTCCTCCGACGCCAGGGGCTGATGCAGGGGATCTGGTGCCTCGATCCCGCCGAGGGACTCTCGCGGGGACAGGTGGAAGAGATCGATCGGGTCGCCCTGGCCTACCCCGACCTCAATGACGACGGATTCGTGGCTGAGCACCGGGACCGGTGGTTGAGTTAGGACAGGGTGAGCCTGGGCTTTTTCGACATCAATAAGTCATTGTTTGACAGTAGCTTGCATATTATGGTTGACTTTAAGCAATCGATATGATATCATATCGATACTACCTACAACTTGGGGGCACGTCCGTGATTCGCGAAATCGAACGGAAGGTCGCGTCGGGCGGGGTCATGCTGGTGCTGCTCTTCGTGGCGACCGGGTTCGTGGTGCTGGGACTGGTGGGTTCGGTCCGGACCGAGAACGCGGGTCAGGCCATGCTGATGGCCCTTCTCCTGATCGTCCTGATCATCCTCTGGACCGGGTTGTTTACCGTCCAGCCCGGCCAGGGCCGGGTTCTGCAGCTCTTCGGCGGGTACGTCGGCACGGTGCGCGCCCCTGGCCTTCGCTGGGCCAATCCGTTCTTCACCAAGCGGGCGATCTCGCTTCGGGTGCGGAACTTCGAGACCGCGAAGCTGAAGGTGAACGACCACAACTCGAACCCCATCGAGATCGGGGCGGTCGTCGTCTGGCAGGTGACCGACACGGCGGAGGCGCTGTTCGAGGTGGACAACTACGAGGAGTATGTCCGGGTTCAGAGCGAATCGGCGCTCCGGGGCCTGGCCAACCAGTATCCCTACGATGCCCATGAACCCGAGCAGAAGTCGCTCTCCGCCAACACCCAGGAAGTCGCGGAGAAGCTCAAGCTCGAGATCCAGGATCGACTCGCCAAGGCCGGGGTGAAGGTGCTCGAGTCCCGGGTGAGCCACCTGGCCTACGCCCCCGAAATCGCCGGCGTGATGCTGCGCCGGCAGCAGGCCTCCGCGGTGATCGCGGCGCGTCAGAAGATCGTTGACGGCGCGGTCGGCATGGTCGAGCAGGCGCTGGCCCAGCTGAGCCACCGGCAAATCGTGCATCTGAATGAGGACCGGAAAGCGACGATGGTCAGCAACCTCCTCGTCGTGCTCTGCTCGGAACAGGCGACCCAGCCGGTGGTGAACGCCGGCTCCATCTACTGAGCCGCCGTGGCAGAGCGAAAGGCCTTTCTTCTTCGCATTGATCCGGAGCTCTACGACGCCCTGCAGCGCTGGGCGGCCGATGAGCTCCGGTCGCTGAATGGGCAGATCGAGTACCTGCTCCGCCGGTCTCTCAGGGAATCGGGGCGGCTCTCCGCGCCCGACGGCGAGACCTGAGCTGAGCCGGCCACTCCCACTTCACCCAATTAGACCAGGAAGAAGTCGAACCGAGGACCGAGTACGGGGTACCGGGTTGGGACAGTCCTGCCCGGGACACCTACGTCCCCGGCAGCTCCTCGCCCTCCAGGTAGGTATAGCCCTCCAGTCCGGCCACGAAATCCGCGATGAACTGGTTGGCATCGGTGCGGGGGAGGTCCTTTGCGTTGGTCACTTTGCGACGGAAGGTGGTGAGAAGTTCCGCCGGCTGGAACTGCACGTAATTCAGGACCTCGGTCACCGTGTCCCCGTGGACCAGGTCGGTGATCTCATATCCGGCGTCGGTGAGCCGGACGTGGACCGCGTTGGTATCGCCGAAGAGGTTGTGCAGATCCCCCAGGATCTCCTGGTAGGCCCCAGTGAGGAAGATGCCGAGGAGGTACGGCTCGTCTTCCCGGATCGGGTGCAGCTCCAGCGAGGGCTTCCCCTTGCGTCCGCCCACGAAGCGATCAATCACGCCATCGGAGTCACAGGTGATATCCTGAATCGTCCCCCGGCGGCTGGGCTGCTCATCGAGGCGGTGAATCGGCATGATCGGAAACAGCTGATCGATCGCCCAGTTGTCGGGCAGTGACTGGAACACCGAGAAGTTGCAGAAGTACCGGTCCACCAGGGTGGCTTCGAGGTCGGCCCAGACCTCGGGGTGCTCGCCCTTCTCCTGCTCCACCACCCGGCGTAGCTGGTTCATGGTCGCGAGATAGAGTTGCTCCACGTTGGCTCGGTCGCGCAGGGTCAGCACCCCACTCGCGAACATCTCCTGGGCGCGTTCCTTTCCGAAGGTCGCGTCGTGGTGCACTTCTTCGAGCCGCTCGGAGCTGATGGACTCGAGATTCTCCTTCATTTCCACGAGGATCGGGTGGGGATCCGGGCCCAGCTCCGGGATGGCGGGGTCGCTCTGCGACTCCACGTCGGTGACGTTGATCAGCAGCAGTGAATGGTGCGCCGTGATCGCCCGTCCAGACTCGGAGATGATGTGGGGCATCGGCACCCCCTCGGCCCGGCAGACCGTCCCCAACGTGTAGACCACGTCGTTGGCATATTCACGCATCGAGTAGTTCATGCTGGCCGGCCGGGTAGAGCGGGACCCGTCATAGTCCACTCCGAGCCCACCGCCGACGTCCACATGGGTAAGGCCGAAGCCCATGTTCCGAAGCTCGACGTAGAATCGGCCGATCTCCTCCAGACCCGCCTTGATGTACTGGATATCGGTGATCTGGCTGCCGAGGTGGAAATGCACCAGCCGGAGCACATCCTTCCGGCCGGCGGCTTCGAGCTTGTCGAGCACCTTCATGAGCTCCATGGCGGAGAGGCCGAACTTGGACTTCTCGCCGCCGCTCTTGGCCCAGCGGCCGGCGCCTTCCGTGGCCAGCTTGATGCGGACGCCCATCGTCGGAACAACACCGAGTTCATCCGCCACCTTGAGGTAGGTGTCCACCTCCGAGAGCTGCTCGACGACCACGAAGACGGTATGGCCGAGCTTCTGGCCCATGAGGGCGAGGCGCATGTACTCCGCGTCCTTGTAGCCGTTGCAGACGATCAGCGGCTGGGTCCCCTCCGTGATGCCCAGGACCGCCTGCAGCTCCGGCTTGGATCCGCACTCGAGGCCCACCCCGAACGGCGCCCCGAACTCCACGATCTCCTGGACCACGTGGCGCTGCTGGTTCACCTTGATGGGATAGACGGTGGTATACGCCCCCTGGTAGCCGAACTCGGTGATGGCGTTCTGGAATTGGACGGCGAGCGTTTCGATACGGGCGCGGAGGATGTCCGAGAAACGCAGCAGGAGCGGCAGGCCGACACCCTGCGCATTGAGGTCGAGAGCGAGCTGGAAGAGGTCCAACCCCCGCTTCGGATTGCCATCCGGGTGCACCGTGACCCGGCCCTCGGGATTCACCCGGAAGAAGCCCAGCCCCCAGCCCTGCATGTTGTAGAGCTTTTCGGAGTCCTTGACGGACCAGTTGTTGGTGGCGATGGAGCCCTCCGGGCCGCCGTGAGGGGGGAAATCTTAGCGGATGGCGAATGGGGCGGAAAGGGTGGCGGGACGGCGGGACGGCGGCAGCAGGGACGGGTTTGCTGTTACTATTCGACCATGTCCTGGTCCTTCCGGGTGGCCCGCATCCTGGGCACGGACGTCAAGGTTCACTTCACCTTCGTCCTGCTGCTGGTCTATCTGTACATGAGCGTCCGCGATGTGCAGGGCTCCGACGCGGCGCTCGCGACGATCATCTACTTTCTGGCCCTGTTCCTCTGTGTGCTGCTTCACGAATTCGGCCATATCCTGATGGCCCGGCGTTTCGGGATCCGCACTCCGGACGTCATCCTCCTGCCCATCGGCGGGGTCGCCCGGCTGGAGCGGCTGGCGGAGGAGCCCAAGCAGGAGTTCCTCATCGCGCTGGCAGGCCCGGCGGTCACCCTGGCCATCGCGCTCGGGCTGGGCCTCTGGCTCGGCGGTACGGGGATTCCGCTGATCTGGCCCTGGGCCGGATCCGGGATCCAGGAAGCCTCGCTCTGGCAGGCCCTCTTCTCGACCAACGTCGCGCTGCTGTTGTTCAACCTTCTGCCCGCCTACCCAATGGACGGCGGCCGGGTGCTCCGTTCGGTGCTTGCGGTGCGCATCGGCATGGTCCGCGCGACTCGCGTCGCGGCTACTGTCGGGCAGGGGCTCGCGATGGTGGCCGGGGTCTATGGCCTCGTCCGGAGTCAGCCGATCCTCATTCTCATCGCGGTGTTCGTGTACTTCGGCGCCGCCCAGGAAGCGGCCATGGTGGAAACCCGCGCGGCCGGCCGCGGCATCGTCGTCGACCAGATGATGATTACCCGGTTCGTGACGATCCCCGTCTATGCCAGCCTCCGGCACGCGGTAGACCTGCTCCTCGAGGGGGAGCAGCGGGAGTTCCCCATCGTGGACAACGCAGGAGTTCTCGAAGGGCTGCTGACCCGCGATCACCTGATCAAGGCGCTGACCGATCGGGGACCGGATTCGCCGGTGAACGAGGCGATGGCACGGGACGTCCCCGCGCTGCCGCTCGGTCTCACCTTCGATGACGCGATGACTCGCCTCCGCACGAGCGGCCTGCCGGCCCTGCCGGTTGTCGACGCCACGGGCCACCTGGTGGGCCTGCTCACGATGGACAACATCACCGACCTGATCCTGGTCCGCCGGGCCGTTACGCGCGCCACACCGGCCGGGTGAGGCAGGTCGGCCCACCTTCGGCCTTGAGCGAGATTTCCCGCCCGGGGTAGGTCGCGACCCGGCACCCCGCCGCCTCGAGTCGGCGCCGCGTTTCCGGATTCCCCTCCAGCATCACGCAGTGCCTTCGGCCGAGCGCGAGGACGTTCGGACCCATGGTGGCGAACTCCGACTCCGGCACCTCGACCATGCTGATGCCGCGGGCCTCGAGCAGTTGCCAGAAGGGCACGGGCGCGAGCGGCGGGTAGATCACCGCCAAATCGTCGTCCACGAGGCTGATGAAGGACATCAGATGGAGGCAGGCATCAGGCCCGTTGAAGTACGGCAGCGGGACGGGAATGATCTCCACTGCCGGCCCCAGCGCTTCGCCGAGTTGCCTCGCTCCCTCGGCGTTGGTGCGGAAGCCGAGCCCGACGGCGAGGGTCTGTCGATCAAGCCAGAGGCAATCCCCCGCCTCGCCCAACGCATCGCCATGGAGGCGGTAGTGAATGGGGACCCCGATCCCCTCGAGCCGGCGGCCAATGGCCTCCTCCTCGCCGCGGCGGAGGCTCTTTCCCATACGCATGAGGATGGCGCCCCGTTCGGTGACCAGCACCGGGTCGTGGACGTAGATGGCGTCCGCGAGGCCGTCGAGTGGGGCGTCGTGGCCAATCACTTCCGCTCCCGCCTCCTCAAGCAGCCGCACCAACGCCGCGTGCTCCTGAAGGGCGCCGCCCAGGTCGGGCCGCGCGGTATAGTGCCAGGTGACCGGGTCCGCCGCGGCGAAGGCCGCGTCGGGCCGGCGGACCAGTACGCGGCGGAGCGGCGCCACCATGGACTGGGCGCCGAACAATTGGGTCATCGCTAGCTGCTGATGCGGGGAGGAGCGGGCGGACGCTCGGCGGCTTCCGCCTCGGCTTTGATATGGAGTTTGGCGAGCTGCCCGACGGGCATCTCGACAGCCGCGGTGGGCCGGAGGCGGTTCGTATCGGCGGGCGGGTGGGGAGGAGCAGCACGACGCCAATGCCAGATCGCGAGGACGGGCCCATAGAAGAGCAGATCGGCCGCCAGCTTGCCCGCAATAACACCGACCGCCGGCCGCAGGACGCCGAGGCCGAGGCCGAGGCAGACCGGCCGGAGCAGCAGGTCGACGGCGTCCGCCGCTCCGAACTCCTTCAGCAGGTTCCTAAAGACATCCGCCGCGGCCTGACGGTCGAAGACCCGACCGGCGGCCCGCTGCTCCCGTGCTTCGTAGCGCAGATCGCGGATGGCGAGACTGAGATAGAACCACGCGGTCTCAGCGATGGTCCCCGCGAGAGCGGCGAGGGGGATCCCGCTTCCCAGGTGCAGCGCCGGCAGCGCGCCCGCGAGGGCCGCCACCGCCCCGCCGATCTCCGACACGCCGTAGCGCTTCCAGCATCTGGCCAGCCGCGCCCGGGACGAGGGTCTCTCCCGCTGGATGACCCCGGTAACGGGAGCGCGAGCGATCCGCAGTTCGTTCGCACCGACGCGGAGCAGGTCCCCCTCGGCCAGCAGCAGGGGACCGACCACCTGCAGGTTGTTGACGAACGTGCCGAAGCGGCTCCGGTCCACCAATACCGGGCCCGCGGTCGTGGGCACGATCCGCGCATGCCGACGCGATACCTCCCAGCCATCGAGCATGAGGTCGCATTCGGGGAGCCGGCCGATGGCGATGGCCCGTGCGTCGAGGGGGACTGCCCTGGAACCGTGCACCAGGAACAGGACTGGGGCGGTCACATCGCCTCCAACTCGGCGCGCAGGCGTGGGCCCGGATTCCGCGGGCGCTCGAAGTACCACCAGTGCGTCTCCTCGCCCCATCCCTCCTCTTCCGCGACGATGCCGCCCCAGAGACACCCGCCGGCAGACACCAGATTCAGACGGATGCGAAGGTCCGCGTCATACACCCGGGGGAAGAAGGCGTTGCGTATCTCCTCCGGGGCGAGTTCCAGGGCGTTCGCGAGCATCTGGCGGCCGTCCATGTCGTTCAAGTAGTCATCAAGCGTCAGGTTGTACCCCTGGGCCACCTGACTGACGACCCGCTCCCAGTTCTCGACCAGCCCGCGCAGTCCCTGCGTCACGACGGAATACGGCGCACCGCTGCGGCGCAGGAATTCGCGCACGGGGTCGTTGGGTCCGGAGATCCAGTTGGTCATGGCACGCTCTGCCCACGCTTCAGCTGGCGGTCGAAGTAAGCCTCACCCTCGTTCGGCCGGAAGAAGGTCCGAATCGTCAGCTCCCGGTCGAAGGCCAGAAACTCGCCGCTCCGCCGATCAAGCCGGGTCACCACACCGTCCCGCCTGACCGCCTCAAGGACCTCGCCAGCCGCCGGCCGATCCCGGAGCGCCTGGGCCCGACGGAGGTAGTCCGCTTTGGAAATATCCCCGAACTCGGCGCCATGTTTCCGGTAGTGCTCCTCGAGATGCGAGCGATCCCGGAATCCGATCTCCGAATGCCCGGACTCCACTCGCGGCGCCGGGCCCACCCCGCGGCCCGGCGAGGAGGGAACGGGGGTCCCCGCGATGGAGGTCGTCCCCGGCAGGGACCCGGCAAGCCACACCGCCGCGGCGACCGAGAGGGCGACCGCCAGCAGCAAGAGTCGGCGCGGGGTCATCCGCCCCACTGGTTGTTACTCCGGTCGACGTCGGGGAGCTCGGCATCCGGGTCTACGACCGCCTTGAGCACACGCTCCCGACCACGCCACCGATAGGTGAAGCGAGGCCCCAGATTCCACATGTCGACCGGCAATTGCACGAACCGGATGTTGGGGGTGCCGTCTCCGTCGACCATCGACAGCGCCAGGATCAGGGGCATCACCATTTGGCCCCGGCTGGAAAGGTACACTTCCGTGATGGAATCCCCCCGGGCCACCACCGAGTCTACCGCTTGATCGAGCCGCGCCGTCGTCATGACCCAGGCGCGCCAGAACCAGTCGAGGTCCATGCCCGACTGGTCCCGCATCAGGCGGAAGAAATCCGCCGGAGTCGGGTGCTTGAAGGCCCAAGTCCGAAGGTACTCCCGGAAGGCGGCATCGAATCGCTCGCGGCCGAGCACCTGGAAGCGAAGCTGCTGCATCATGAGCGCGGGCTTCTGGTAACCCGTCCAGAAGAGGTCCCGGGATTCCACGGGCCGGGTAATGAGCGGCTGCTCCAGCCCGGGGATGGCGTGGTCGGAATAGAGGTGCAGCGGATGGACCTCGATGGAGTCACCATACGGGGTGCCCGCGAAGTAGTTGGCCGCATTGGCGAGATCGATGAAGGTGTTGAATCCTTCGTCCATCCACGGATAGAGTCGTTCGTTGGAGCCGACGATCATCGGCATCCATTGGTGTCCGAGTTCGTGCGCCAGCACCCACTGCAGGTCGATGCGCGTCGGTCCGGCCGGGTCGAACGTCATCATGGGGTATTCCATGCCTTCGATCGGCCCCTCGACGCTGGAGATGTGCGGGTAGGGATAGGGATACCACTGCTGGCTGTAGTACCGCATCGCCTCCTGCACCATGCGATTGGCCTCGTGCCACAGCTCCGCCGAGGGACGGTAGTAGGTGTGGATGCCAATCCCCTTCCAGCCGCTCGCATCCCACTGGAAGTTGGGCGCGGCCGCGAAGGCAAAATCGCGTACGCTGTCGGCGCGGAACCGCCACGTCAGCGTCCCCGTTTGGACCGGGCGGGTCCGGGCGGGATCGCCGGCTTCTTCCCGGGTGATGATCGCGATCGCGGAGTCCGCCGTGCGCGCACGCCCCAGGCGCGCGCGCTGCCTGGTGGTCAGCACCTGGAGCGGGTTCTGCAGCACGCCGGTGGCGGCGACGATGTAACTCGCCGGCACGGTGATCGCGACGTCGAACGCACCAAACTCGAGGTAGAACTCGCCTCCGCCGAGGTAGGGTTCGTGGTTCCAGCCCTTCACATCGTCATACACGGCCAGGCGCGGGTACCACTGGCCCAGTTCGTACAGGTCGCCGTCGTGGCCCATACGCCCGGCACCATAGGGCGGAACCCGGAAGCGCCAGACGATCTCCAGATCCATCACCGCGCCGGGCGCGAGCGGCTGGGGTAAGTCCACCCGCATCACGGTGCCGTCGATCGCATGGTCGAGTGGGCGGCCGAGGGAAGAGATCGAATCCAGTGTCAGCCCGCCCGGGAAGCCCTTGCAGGAGAAGTCAAAGGCCGAGCCGAGAAACACAAGAGGGGGCTGGTCCAGCTTGTCGGTCACGCTCCCCGAGCCGCAGATGTTCTGCTCGACGTGCATCCACAGGTAGGGCAACGCATTGGGGGAGCGGTTGACGTAGTGGATCCTCTCGTGTCCCCTCAGCGTCTGGGTTCCCGGATCGAGCGTGGCGCGGATGGTGTAGTTCACCCGCTGCTGCCAGTAGCCCGGTCCGGGGCGGCCGGCACCGGTCCGGAATTGACTGGGGGCGGGCAGGTCGAGCGGCCGGAAGAGAGAGCTGTCCACAACCTGCGCAGCCACCCGATGGGCGGCGAGGGCGGTCAGCAGGAGGGCGAGGGTTTGGGTGTGTCGCACGCGAACCCAGGGGCGGTGACGAGGGGTAACCGTCTATCGTGAGACAAGATACGCGTACTGACGGACGTGTCTAGGTGGCAGGCGAGGCGAGGCGACGAACCGGGCCACTTCGCCCCCATGACATATTATCCGGCGGCGCAACGGGCGCGGCGTGAACCCAAGGGTGACGATGGCGGCAAGGCGATTCGAGCTGGAGACGGAGTTGCCGGTTTCGGCCAACGAGGCGTACTCGTGGCATCTGCGGCGGGGGGCGCTCGAGCGTCTCACTCCACCCTGGGAGCGGGTCAGAGTCCTGGAACGGCAAGGTGATCTCTCTGGCGGTACCGTGACGCTCGAAGTTCCGATCGGCCCGATCCGGCAGCGTTGGGTCGCACGACACCGCGACGCGGTGCCGGGACGACGGTTCGTGGACGAACAGATCGAGGGGCCGTTCGCCAGCTGGGTACACGCTCACCTCTTCGAGCCCCTCGGCACCGGCCGCTGCCGCTACATCGATCGCATCGACTACGAGATGCCATTCGCGGCGATGGGCAAGCTGGGCGCGGGCGTGGTCCGCGCGAAACTCGAACGGGTCTTCCGTTACCGCCACACGACGCTCCGGCAGGATCTCGCCGCTCACCATCGATACGAGGGACGCGGTCCGCAAACCGTGCTCGTCACCGGCGCGACCGGCCTCATCGCCCAAAGTCTCATTCCGTTCCTCACCACCGGCGGGCATCGTGTTCGACGGCTGGTCCGCCGGGCCGAGGGGCCGGACGACGTGGTCTGGGATGCAGCGGCTGGGCGCCTCGACGGCTCGGCACTCGAAGGAACCGATGCGGTCGTGCATCTCGCAGGCGAACCGATTGCGGCGGACCGCTGGACCCCCGAGAAGCGCCGCCGGATCCTGGAGAGCCGAACCGCCGGGACCACCCTCCTGGCGGACACACTCGCCGGGCTGGCGTGCCCTCCCCGCGTCCTGATCTCCGCCAGCGCGATCGGCATCTACGGCGACCGGGGGGCGGAAGCCCTCACCGAGGATACGCATCTACGCACCGGGCCGGGAACGTTTTTCGTGGAGCAGGTCGGCCATGCCTGGGAGGCCGGGACCGCCCCCGCCGAACGGGCCGGCATCCGGGTGGTGCGTCTGCGGATCGGAATCGTGCTGACACCTGCTGGCGGGGCCCTGGCCCAGATGCTCCCGCCGTTCATGGCCGGGGTGGGAGGCCGGTTGGGGAACGGTCGGCAGTACATGAGCTGGATCGGCATCGACGACGTGGTCGGAGCGATCCATCACGCCATCATGACCGACTCGGTTCGCGGGCCGGTGAACGCGACCGGTCCGGACCCGGTGACCAACGCGGAATTCACCAAGGCACTGGGGGCAGTCCTCGGTCGGCCCGCGCTCTTCGCCGTCCCCGCGACCGCACTCCGCCTGCTGTTCGGCGAGCTGGCGGATGAACTGCTGCTGTCCAGCCTGCGGGTCCTGCCCGAACGACTCCAGGCCTCCGGGTACCCCTTCCGATTCCCGACTCTGGTGGAGGCCCTCCGCCACGTGCTGGGGCGCTAGTATTCCAGCATGGCTACGGCTCCGCGCGCCGTCGTGCTCCTCTCCGGCGGCCTCGACTCCGCTACCGCTCTGGCGATCGCCCAGCGCGAGGGATTCGTGCCCTATGCCCTCAGCTTCCGCTACGGGCAGCGCCATGCGATCGAGCTGGAGGCTGCCCGGCAGATCGCCGCGCGGGCCGGCGTCGCGGAGCATGCGGTCATTGTGCTCGATTTCAGTCGGTTTGGCGGGTCGGCCCTGATCAGCGACCTCCCGGTACCCAAGGACCGGTCACCGGAGGAAATGAGTGGTGGAATCCCGGTGACCTACGTGCCGGCCCGAAACACGATCTTCCTTTCCTACGCGCTGGCGTGGGCCGAGGTGATCGGCGCCGGGGACATCTTCATCGGGGTGAACGCGCTGGATTACAGCGGGTACCCCGACTGCCGCCCCGAGTACATCACGGCCTTCGAGCACATGGGGAATCTCGCCACCCGGGCCGGGGTGGAGGGCCGGACCCGGCTGCGGATCCACGAGCCGCTCATCCGGTTGTCGAAGCGGGAAATCATCGCAACCGGGCTGGCGCTGGGGGTGGACTTCAGCCTGACGCGGAGCTGCTACGACCCGTCCCCCACCGGGCTGGCGTGCGGGGCGTGCGACTCCTGCCTGCTTCGGCTCAAGGGATTCCGGGAGAACCGGATCGAGGATCCAGCGCCGTACCAGCCGTCCGCTGTCGGCCGTCCGCTGGCGGCTGACGGCTCATAGCGCCATGACATACTCGGTCAAGGAGATCTTCTACACCCTGCAGGGTGAAGGCGCCAATAGCGGCCGTGCTGCGGTCTTCTGCCGGTTTGCGGGCTGCAACCTCTGGTCGGGCCGCGAAGCTGACCGGTCGGACGCGGTGTGCCAATTCTGTGATACCGAGTTCGCCGGCACCGACGGGCCCGGAGGCGGGAAGTTCGAGACCGGGGAGGCCGTGGCACGCGCAATTCGGGCGGCGTGGCCCGGGAGTATCGCACCGGGCGCACGGCCACTGGTGGTCTGCACCGGGGGAGAGCCGCTGCTGCAGCTCGACGAGACGGCGATCGAGGCACTACACCTGACAGGTTTCGAAGTCGCCGTAGAGACCAACGGCACTCAACCCGCGCCGGCAGGCCTCGATTGGATCTGCGTCAGCCCCAAGGCGGGCGCCCCCCTGGTGCTGACAGAGGGCGACGAGCTCAAGCTGGTCTTCCCGCAGGCGGGAGCGGAACCCGAGCGCTACCGCGGGCTGGCCTTCCGGCATTTCTTCCTCCAGCCAATGGACGGACCGGACCGTGCCAGGAATACCGAACTGGCGCTCCGGTACTGCCTCCAGCACCCGGAGTGGCGCCTGAGCCTGCAGACGCATAAAATGCTCGGCATCCCATGAACCCCGGATACTCCGACTATATCGCGCACGCGTTGGCGTTTGCGGCCAAGCATGGCGCGCCCCCGTCGCGGCGCGGGGAAAGCCCATCGTGGCCGACCCAGCCCGCCAACATCGCCGTGATTCTGGCCCGTTACGGCGCGGACGAGGCCACGATCGTCGCGGGGGTACTCTGCACGATTCTCAACGCGGCAACGCCGGTCCGGCGGCAGGAGCTGGCCGGGAAGATCCGTGACAAGTTCGGGGACCAGGTCTCGGCAATCCTCAAGCAGGTGATCGAACCGCGTTTTGACGGGCGAGGCAAGGAGCGAAGCTGGGAGGCGTACAAGCTGGATTTCCTGGCCGGACTCGCGCTGGCGGATCAGCGGGCGCTGGAGGTGGCCACCGCTCAGGAGATCCACTTGTGCGGCTCGCTCCTTACCGACGTGCGTCGGCTGGGAGCGGAGTACCTGTCGGGGTACGCTCCGGGTGGGGCCTCCGCGGTACTACGGTGGTTCCAGGACGTGATAGATACCCTGGAGCGGCATCCGATGGGGCCGAGACCCGGGATGCTGGTGGAACTCCGGGCCCTCAGCGGACATTTGGCGGATCGGGTCGAGGACTGATCAGCGTGCCCAGCGTTTGAATCGGGATTGGCGGTGACCTCTCCGCGCGCCGTCCCTCTCTCCCAGCCCACATCCGCTGCCGCACGAGCCACTGGGCGTACCGCCACGCGGTAGGGCTCTGCCAGGCTGGTTTCGACCTGGACCACGCGCTCGTTCAGCCCCCCAGGCCACACTCCTCCGCAGTTCGATCAGGCTGTCGTCGTCAGGTTTCCCAGACGAGACGGCTATCGCTATATTGGCCAACAACATGGACACCTCCACCGGACTCCCGGCTCTGGCCTCGCTGCCAAGTGCATTCGCCGCAGCATGTCGCAATGCGAAATCCGACGCCGAGCTGTTCGAGCGTTGCCGGGAAGCGCTGGTTCACCGGTTCGGCAGCGAGCGCATCTGGTTCAAGGTCACCTCCCCAAGCGCCCTGATACCGGTGCTCCCCGTCCCGGAATGGCTGGGGGGGGCGGTGGAAGTCATTCGGCTCGCCAGCGGCCAGACCGATCTCGCGATCCTGGCCGAGCCGGGCGTGGCTGCACAGCTTCGTCCCCACGCGATGCCGATCGCGCTGGGCCTGTCGGTGATGCTGGAGCTGCACGGGGTCCTGCAGGACCGACAGAACCAACTGGACGATGCCGTCTTCCAGCTGCGGGCGCTCCGCCAGGTCGCCCGGTTGCTCTCCTCCGTTCACTCCGCGGAAGAAACCGACAACCTGGTGCTCGACTTCATGGCTGAGGTGTTCTTCTGCCAGTGGGCCTGCCTGTACCGACCGGTGGCCGAGGTGTACGTGCCAAGAGTGGTGCGTTCGTTGCTCGGCGCGATGTCGCTGACCCCGATCGATCGCAGCCAACTCGAGCACGCGTTGCCGGTGGACAGCCCGGTGATGACGACCGAGGATCCCGCCATCGCAAAGCTGTTTCCAGCGACGGCGAAGGTGGTGGTGTCGCTGGAGGCCGGCGCCGAGCGGCTGGCGGTGCTGGCACTCGGGCCGCGGCAGCACGACCAGGCATTCGGGCCCGCCGAATACGACCTGGCTGGCACCCTCGCGCTCGCGGCAGCCATTGCACTCAAGAACGCCCAACTGGTGGAACAGCTCCAGAGTGCGGCGAGCACCGATCCGCTCACCGGGCTGTCCAACCGGCGCGCCATGGAGGATCGGCTGGCCGGCGAGCTGTCGCGCACTCAGCGGCACCACATCCGGACCAGCGTGGTCATGATCGACGTGGATCGCTTCAAGCTGGTCAATGACTCGCTGGGCCACGCTGCGGGGGATCGCCTGCTGGCAGAACTGTCGCGAATCTTCAGGCAGCAATGCCGTTCCCTCGACGCGATCGGGCGAATGGGCGGCGACGAGTTCCTCGTCATCCTGCCGATGACGACCAGCGAGGAGGCGCAGATCTTCGTCGCCCGGGTGCAGCGCGCCGTCGCCCAGTTGGAGCGGACTCACCCCGAGTTCGGGCGGCCATCCCTCAGCATTGGCGTTGCGGAGGCGCCCCGCCACGGGGTCACGCCCGATGCCATCCTGGGAGCGGCCGATGCGGCCCTGTACCGGGCGAAACGCGGCGGGCGGGACACAGTCGAGACGGCCGAGGATTCCTGAGGCATGCCGGACCCCGAGTTCCTGCTGCTCGGCGACGCCCTCTGGCTCGAATTCGTCAACACGGCGACCACGCCGACCGGTGGCCGCGATGCCCTGCCCGACCCCGTCGCCTACCTCCGCTGGACGAAGTCAGTCCGGCTGGAGCCCCCCGCCGACGCGGCCGCCTTCCAGGATGCCCTGCGACTCCGGACCAAGCTGCTCAACCTGGCGCGGGCGCTCGATGCCGGGCGGACTCCGCCGCCGGCGGCGATCGAGGCAATCAACACCAGGCTGCTCACGCTTGAAGGGCGGCGCCAGCTGGTCCGGGTCGGGGGCGCGTGGCGGCTCCACTTCGCGCCCAGCCGGTCCCCCTCCTCGCTGGAGGCGGTGGCACTCTCCGCCGCGGAGACGCTGGCCAATCCCCTGATCATGGTGCGGCATTGCGCCAACCCCGACTGCGGGCTGTTCTTCACCGACCAGTCCCCCGGCCAGGGGCGCCGCTGGTGCAGCCGTTCGCGGTGCGGCCAGAGGGGTCGCGTCGAGCGGCGGCGGACCACGCGGCCCGCCCCGCTTCTGTCGGAGGAATAGGCCGCCCATGACGCCGCCCCCGCTCACGATATTCGAGCGCGTGGAGGCCGCGCTGGGCTATCGCTTCCGGCTGGAGACCATGGTGGCCGCCTCGCGGGAACGGGTGCTGTTCACGGCCCAGGACACGCTGCTGTCCCGCCGGATCTCCCTGCGTGTCAACCTGTACCCCAATGATCAGACCCGCGCCTGGTTCCTGCGTGAGGCGGAGTCATTGGCACAGCTCGATCACCCCGCGATCCGGCACGTCTACGACGCCGCGGTGATCGGCGAGCTCGCGTATCGGGTGGGAAATTGGATCGAGGGCGAGAGCCTGCAGGAGGCGGTGCAGCGGGGCCCGCGGCCCTTCCCGGCCGTGCACATCCTCGCCCGTGACGTGCTCAGCGGACTGGAGCACGCCCATGCGCATGGCATCATCGTTCGCCGCATCGCACCCACCTCCCTGCTGGTAAACCTGGGAGGGCGGGCGACGGTCACGGATCTGCGCTTCTGCAACTGGACCCTCTCCACAATTCCGCCCTCGGAATCCCCCGGCGCGAAGATGTTCATGGCGCCCGAAGTCCGTGATGGCGCAGCCGGCGACCCAGCGAGCGACATCTACACGGCCGGCGCGATCCTCTACTACGCCGTCACCGGGCACGAACCTCCGTTCGACTCGCGTGAACTCAAGAAGCCGTCGGAGCTGCGCCCCAACTGTCCCAAGGCGATCGAGCGGATCCTGCTCCGAGCTCTGCGCCCCGCGCCCGACGATCGCTACCTCACCGCGGCCGAGATGCTGGAGGATTTCGCCTCCGACGCCGGCACCTTCGAAAACCCGGCGGCTCTGGCGCAAGTCATCCCACGCCACCTTCCCAGCGAGAGCGATGACGGCCGTCACTGGGAGAAGCGGCTCCGGCGGGCGCTGGGGGATGACTATGAATTGCTCTCGCCGCTCGGCCGGGGCGGCTACGGCCGGGTGTACCGGGTGCGGGATCTGCACCTGGAGCGCGAGGTCGCCCTCAAGGTGCTGCACCCGCATCTCACCGCCGACCCGGCCGTCGTCGAACGCTTTCGGCGCGAGGCCCAGCTCGCGGCCCGGCTCAACCATCCCAATATCGTCGCCATCTACGACATCGGCGGACGCTCCGGGCTGCTCTGGTACACGATGGAGCTGGTGAAAGGCCCGAACCTGGCCCAGTTGGTGGAAAAGGAAGGGCCCCTGCCGCTCGAGAAGGTGGTACGGTTGCTGCGCGAGGCCCTGAGCGCGCTGGCGCAGGCCCATGCGTCCGGGTTGGTGCACCGCGACCTCAAGCCCGAGAACATGCTGATCGACCAGACGGGAAGTCTGCAGATCACCGATTTCGGTCTCGCACTGGCGCTCCGCGGGCAGGGCCGGTTCGGGGGCGCGACCAGTCAGAGCGGGACACCCATGTTCGCCAGCCCCGAACAACTGCTCGGCGAGCGGGTTGATCAGCGATCCGACCTCTACAGCCTCGCGGCCGTGGCCTACTTTGCTCTGCTCGCCGATCCCCCGTTCCAAGGGCAGACGGTGGAGCAGGTCCTCACTCGGCAAACCACCAATCAACGGCCCGAACTCCGCAGCCAGCGGCCGGACCTCGGGGAGGATGTCGCAGTGGTCCTCGAACGCGCGATGCACGCCGAGGTGGAGCAGCGGTATCCCAGCGCACCCGAGTTCCTTCAAGCCCTCAACCGCGCCACGGGGAAGGGCCTCCGGCGCCGGAGCGGGGAATGGGCCAAGGCGGCCCTCAAGTGGTGGAAGCCCTGAGGGGACCCCGGGCCCCGAGGGCGGGCCCCGACCGCTTCCGGTATCCCGAGCAGACTTCCCTCTTGACGGGAAAGCCGGAATCCCCATCTTTATCGCGGCTGGAATTGGCCAGATGGCTTGGCCGGGTATCAATCGAGCAGGGCTTCCCCACAGGAATACTGCCCGACCCGGGAACGAGTCCGGGTCTTTTTTTACAGTCGTGAGCCGGGACGGCTCCCAGCTCATTTTCCCTGTCAGCGATTCCGGAAGCGTCCGGGCGCTGACGATGTTTCCCTCCGCACGGAGTAGCGCAGTATGCCTCGCGTCACCGGCACGGTGAAGTGGTTCAACGACGCCAAGGGTTATGGCTTCATCACGCCCGAAAACGGCTCCAAGGACTGCTTCGTCCACCACACCGCCATCAAGGCCGATGGGTTCCGCAGCCTCTCGGAAGGTGAGCGGGTTGAGTTCGACATCGTCGAAGGGGCGAAGGGGCCCGCGGCGGAAAACGTCACGAAGGTGAAGTAACGGCGCAGGGGCGGCCTTCTGGGCTGCCCCTCCCGGGTGGGATCGCAGCGGGGCCGGTCGGTGACCGGCCCCGCTGCCGTTTCACTTGTGCCGGTAGATGACCCGCCCGCGGGTCAGGTCGTACGGGGAGAGAACCACGGTGACCCGGTCGCCTTCCAGGACACGGATCTTGAACTTGCTCATCTTGCCGGCGGCGTAGGCGAGGATGGAGTGCCCGTTCTCGAGCAGGACCCGGTAGTTGCGGTCCGGCAGCACTTCGGTCACCACGCCCTCCATCTCGATGCCTTCTTCCTTCGCCATTCACGCTCTCCGACAAGGGGTTGTCGAGACCCGAGGTTCGGGCCGGACGGGGGTGGAATCTTGCCTTGGAGTCCCCGGGGCGCAACCGGCGGGAGGGTGAGCGGTGACCGGTGAGAGGTGCGCGCCTGGTGGGAGCGTGCCTCCGGCCCCCAGCTCACCGCCGCCCGCTCACCCGCAGCCACTTCTCCAGCTCCGCTTCGACCTGAGCCACCAGCTCGCCGATGACCCGGGCGTCAAAGGTGAATTCTACGCCGGCCGCGCGGTATAGCTCGGGCAAGGAGCGGGTGTTTCCCTGCACCAGCGCCTGCCGGTAGCGCTCCACGGCCCCGGCCTGGTCTCGGAGACTGTTCCGCCACACCTGCAGCGCACCGATCTGGGCAATGCCATATTCGATGTAGTAGAAGGGATACAAGAAGATGTGGAGCTGCCGGTACCACCGGGTGATGCGCTCCCGGTCGAGGCCCGACCAGTCGATGCCGCGCTCGAACCGGCTGCGGACCCGGAGCCAGGCCTGGTCCCGTGCGTCCCGATCGCGGCCGGCCCCACTGGTGTAGATCCAGCTCTGAAAGGCATCCACGCATGCCACATGCGACAGAGTCACGAGCACGTCCTCCAGGTGCTCCACCCGCGCTCGCGCCAGCTCCTCGGCGCTGAAGAAGCCTCCGCTTTCCTTGCCCAGGTATGGGGTGGCGAGCAACTCCATCGACATGGAGGCGAGCTCACACATCTCGAGCCCGGGATGCCGTTGCCAGATCCATGGCTGGGCATGAGACTCGAAGGCGTGGAACGCGTGGCCGGCCTCGTGCAACAGGGTCGACACGTCGTCCAGCACACCCACGGCGTTCATGAAGATGAATGGCCGGCCGCGGTACTGGAGGGTTTCGCAGTACCCGCCCGGGGCCTTCCCCTTGCGCACGTCGAGATCAAGCAGCTGTTCGTCCATCATGGCCTGGAACTCGGCCCCGAAGGCCGGGGCAACCCGCCCCACGATCTGCCGGCTGGTGTCAATCAGTTCGCGGGCTTCGCGGAAGGGCCGGATCGGCTCCCGGCCCTCCGGGTCGGGCGCGGTGTCCCACGGACGCACCGTCGCCACGCCCAGGCGCGCCCGGCGCCGGGCCATGATGCGCTCGACCGCGGGGACCACAACGGCCTCGACGGCTTCGTGGAAGCGGCGACAATCCGCGGGGGTGTAGTCGAACCGGCACTTGGCGCGGAACGCATAGGATTCATAGTCGGCGAAGCCGGCGTTCCGGGCGGTCTGCACCCGAAGATCGAAAAGCGTGTCGAAGACGCCTGCCAGTTCATCGCGGCAACCAGCGTACTTCGCGCAGCTCTCCCGAAAGGCCCGCTCGCGGACCGTGCGATCGGTGGATTGAAGGAAGGGTTGCAACTCGGGCAGGGTCTTCTCGACCCCGTCCCAGATCACCGTCAGACCGCCGGTAATCTTCTGGTACCGGGCGCAATGCTCTTCGATCTCGGTATTCAGCGGAACGTTTTCCTCCCGGAACAGTTCTGCGGCGGTCCGGAACCTGGCGATCGCCACTTCCAGGTTCGGTCGGGTGTACCCGGAGGCCAGCAGCCGCCGGGCCAACTCCACTTCCAGTTCCTCCATTCTCGGAAGGATCTCCGCGCTGAACCGCAGGTGCGCCGCTTCCTTGGCAGGATCGGCCGTGTCGCAGGTGTAGGCAATCATCGCGAGCGCCGCGGCTTCCGTGACGACCTCCTCGAGCCGCGACCAGTCCGTCAGCCAGCGCTCGATGGTCGCCGCATCCATGGGGCGGTCCACCAGCTCCTGGTAGAGCGGCCGGATGTTGTCCCAGGTGGCCTCCGCGAGCGCGGCCGGGGTCAGTGTGGTGATTGGAGAGAGCGACATGGAGCTGGGAGGCTACATCGGCGCGGGTCAATCGGCAATCGGAGGGGCCCTCATTCCCTGACGACGACCCGGTGGTAGGCGTAGGCGACGGCCAGCGACACCACACCGAGAATGAACGCTGATCCCACCCGGTAGAGGGCGTCCAGCGTCGAGAGGTCGATCAGTACGACCTTGAGCAGCGCGAGTCCCGCCACGGCGAACCCCGCCAGCCGAAGCGCGCGAATACCACGCCGGAACCCCGCCACGAAGCACGCTGCTGCGCAACAGATCCACCAGGCGCTGACGCTCAGCCCCCCCGCCAACTGGGCGGTGACCCGCTCCAGATCGCTCAACCGGAACGCGCGCATGAGCTCACCCGTCACCCCGAAGAGCAGGGTGAGCCCGGCTAGGACCCAGAGAACCGGTCGAGCACGGGCTCCCCGAGGAGTGAGAGACTCGGTGTCACGCAACAGACCGACCGCGAGAGCGGCCGCGGTTTCGAGCGCGAGCCAGAGCGTCAGGGCCCAGGCGCCGACGAAGGCCGCTTCGCTGGACGGACGCAGCGAGAGGTCGACCGACAACAGATGCCAGAACCCTACCGCGAAGCTCGCCAGGGCATACCGGGCTCCATCGGTACGCTTGAGCACATGGTCGCTGAGCGCCCAGAGGTGCGCCAAGGCGAGGAGCGCCCAGGTGGCCTCCAGGCCCGGCCACTGCCTCAGCGCCGCCACGACCAGCGCCCCGGCCGCCACCAGGGTGAAGGGCTCCCGTCCCCCACGGCTCATTCCGACGGCGAGGTAGGGAAATGCGAGGAGCAGAGGAACGAGGCCAGGGGTGGCATCGAAGCGCTCGGGGGCCACGGTGTACATCGCGAACCCCAGCAGCGGCACCGAGACGTAGAAGTAGAAGGATTCGCCCAGTGAGGGAGGGCGCGGCGGCTCCACGGCTCGACGGTTGGGCCATACGGTGGCGGAGGTCAGCGCACGCCACCAGACCGGGGCGGTGAGCATCATTCCGCCGAGGAGGGTGGGCCAGTGAGTGCTGGCGGCATCGTTCGCCACGCCGAGCACCATCCAGCCTCCGGCGAAGGAAAGCAGCCGCGTTTCCGCCCAGCCCTCGCGAAGCCCCACGAACAGGCCCGCCGAACCGCCAAGGATGCTATAGAGGTAGAGGGCGGTGGGCTCGGCATGGGTGAGGATGCCCGAGCTGGCCACGCCGAAATACGCGAGGGCCACCACCACCGTGGCGATCCGCCAGCGCCGCGCGGCTGAGACGGTGCCCAGCGCGGCGCCCATCGCGCCCAGATACAAGAGCAGCAGATTGACGCTTCCAGGCTCCTTTCCCACAACGATCGGCGCGAAGAACGCACCCAGCGCCGCCGTGGCCCCGAGGGCCTCGACGTCAATCGCGAGGGCGATGCCGGCCAGCCCGATCGAGACCAGCGCCAGTGCGCCGATCGCCGGCGCCGGTGACAGAAATTCGTAGAGCCGCGCGGCGGCCCAGACTGCCAGATACATGATGGCCGCGCCACAACCGACCAGCGCCGCCCCGTAGATGCGGACGCCTCGCCCATGCAGCCGCCAACCCAGCCCGCCGATCCCCAAGCCAACCAGCGTGCCGCCAACGCACCGAACCAGCGGCGACACCCAGCCGCGGTCGAAGGAGAGCTTGAGAAGGTAGCCCGCCGCGAGGACGACGAAGGTCACGCCCACGGCGAGCAGGCCACGTTGGCCGAGCCACTGCTCGTTGAGCAGCGGGCCTCGCCGGGGCGTGGCACCGGGTGACGAGTACCGGGTCATCAGGGCTTCCGCCGGAGAGGGCATCAGGCCGTGGGGTGCCGGGTGAGGTCCGCTCGCCGGCGCGGGCGATGCGGGAGATGACGCGGGAGCCGCGGGTCGAGGCGGCGCACCCGGGGACTCGGTGTGCGGCACTTTCCCTGCGGCCAGCTGCCGCACCAGACCCTCAAGAACCTCGAGCCGGTGTTCCAGCCGGGACAGCCGTTCTTCGTCGCTCACCGTCCCTCCCAGGTAGTCACGCGCGGCTCGCTTCCAGTGCGGCCGTTCTTGTCTTTGTGCTGAACCAAGTGATGGTCCCGGGCATCGATACGGAGCGGCGCCGGCGGCTGGGGCCGCCCAGTCACCTTGCGCGGCTGGTTGATCTCGCCACCCCGCTCATGCCCGGCATGCAGGGCATCGTCGCCCGAGGGCACGTGGACTTCGCCTCGCCACGATCATCGAGGCCGAGGTCGAGGTCGAACGTCGCCTCGGGCGCGAGGGAGAAGACGTTGTGATTGAAGGGGTCGTGGTTGGGGAACGCCACCGTCGACGACCGCAACCATGCCTGACACAGTTCCGCCGGCCTGCGCCGCCAGCGGTGCCGCCAGCGCCACGAGCAGCCCCAACCGACTGAGCAACCCGATCACGAGCGGGCGGCGTATGCTTCCCATTGCTGATAGCTTACCCCGCGGCCCCGTGGGGCGTCAACCACAACGGGAAACGAATCGTCATGAGACTGCGCGCCGGCTAAAGCGAGACAATGGCGGGTCACATCCAGTGGTGGCCGGCGCCGTCCATCCTCGGTCTCGAGTACCGCCAGATCGCCACCAGCTACAGCCCGGCATCGGAAAGCAGGCCGCGGATCACCTGAACCTGGCCCTGGGCGCCCAGTTCTAGCCGCCCCCGCGGCCCGCCACCGTCAGCCGGCCCCCTGCTGCTGGGACACCGGGTGTTCCCCGGTCGGCGGTGCGGGCAACCCCTCGATCTTGAAGGCCAGGAGGCTGACCAGCGCCATCATTCCCGCGGCGGCGACGAATGGCCACTGGTGGCCGACCCGCTGGAAGACGATCGAGCCGAGAATGGGCGCGACCACCCGCGCGATGCCGGCATAGGTCTGGGCCACACCCATGGTGGTGCCGAGTTCCGCACGATCGGAGTAGCGGGACATGAGCGAAGTCGTGGCGGGGAACAGCAGCGCCGTTCCGATCGGAACCAGCGGGATGACAAGGACCAGCTGCCAGAGGTTTCGCGCGACGGGATACGCCAGGAGCCCCAGGATCAATGTGGCCGCCCCGATGCGCATGGCGCGCGGCTCCCCCACCCGGGTGACGACCGGACCCAGGAGCAGGAGCCGCATCAGGATGTTGAGAATTCCGATATAGGTGAAGAAGTAGCCGATCGTGGCCTCGGTCACCGCGTGTTCCTCCTTCAGGAACAGCGCCACGAGCGACGTCAGGGTCGAGAAGGCGAGCATCCCGATCCCGTAGACCCACACGAAGCGCGGCACCGCCCGCGTCGGATGGCGTAGCACCTGCCACGCGGCATGCCACACCGGCTTGCGGTCACGCGGATGGTGGCTGACGCCCTGACGCGATTCCGGCAACAGCCGCCAGGCGAACCAGGCGTTCACCGCGCAGAGCCCACACGCAATCAGCCCGGGCGCCGCGCGATGGAGATGGGTCGCCAGCCCGCCGATCACCGGCCCGAGCACCACCCCGACATTGGTCGACGCCGAGAGCCACCCGAGCGCTTTGGCTCGGTCCCTCGGCTTCACCGTGTCGGCTACGTAGGCCTGCGCCACCCCGGTCGTGCCGCCCCCTGCTCCCTGCACCAGCCGGGAGAGGAACAGCAGCCAGATGGTATGGGCGTAGGCGAAGACCAGAAAGGCGACGGCGGAGGCCGTCAGCCCGATGACCAGTGCCGGCCGGCGACCGTAGCGGTCCGAGAACCGGCCCCAGAACGGCGCGGCGATCAGCTGGGCGATGGAGAAGGCCGCGATGAGCTGGCCGATCCGCTCGGGGCTGGCCCCGAGGTCACTCGCATAGAACGGCAGGAGCGGCAACACCAGCATGAGGCCGATCATATCAACGAGATTGACGGCGATCAGCACCGAGATCTGCTGGATCTCGGTTGGCAGGCGCCGTGACGCGGCGTTCACCGAGTGACCACCTTCCGCTCGCTGCCGAGCGCAAAGACCAGGGCCGACAGCAGCATCAGGAGCACCCCGTAGGCCGCCGCCACTCCGACATCGCCCTGGCGCAGGCTGGCCAGGATTTCGAGGGAGAGCGGCCGGGTGTCGTAGGTGTAGAGAATGATGGAAGTCACGAAATCGCCCAGCGCCGTCACGAAGGCCAGCGTCGCTCCGGCGGCCAGGGCCGGCCGGAGCAGCGGCAGGGTGACCCGCACCAGGGTCCGCCAGCGGGTTGCCCCCAGCGAGGCGGACGCCTCCTCGAGCGCGGGATCGAGGCCGCGGAATCCGGCGAGAACCGCGCGGCTCGCGATCGGGAGGTTCCGCACCAGGTAGCAGAGCGGCAGGATCCACAGCGTTCCCACCAGCACCGTGCGGCCGGCCCAGGGAGCGTCCACGCTGAATGCAGTTGCAAGGGCAACGGCGAACACCGTACCGGGCACCAGCCAGGGCAACGCCAGCAGCCGCTCCACCACCCGCCCGCCGGGCCCCGGCCGGTGCACCACCAGGACGCCCGCCAGCACCGCGACCGCCAGCGCAGAAAGCGTCGCCACCGTCGCCATCCAGAGACTGTTCACGAGCGGCCGGAGCCGTTCCGGTTCGGTGACCAGCGCGAGGTAGTTGTGACTGGTGTAGGCGGGTGGCAGCGTCTCAATGGTCCAGGTGCCCACAGGTACGAAGCTCAACAGGACCAGCGTGGCATGGGGCAGGAGGAGCAGGATGCCAAGCAGCCAGCCGCCAACCGTCGCCAGCCGCCGCAACCCCAGGTGCCGGATGGGTGCCGCGGCAGGGGCCAGGCCCTTCTGGCTCCCCGTCCCGGTCGCCACCTGACCCTCGCGCGCCAACCCCAGACCAGCCAGGGCCAGAAGGCTGAGCACGACCGTCTGCGCCATGGCCATGCCGTAGTCGCCGTTCAGGCGGGTAAAGACAATCTGGGTCGGCATGACCCGGAACCCGCCACCGAAGATGTACGGCGCCGAGAACGAGGCCAACGCGGTCATGAATGTCAGCAGCGCCGCACCCCGGAGCGACGGCGCGAGCAGCGGCATGGTCACGCGCCGGAGGGTTCGCCACCGACCGGCCCCGAGCGACTGAGCGGCCTCGAGAGCGGCATGGTCGAGACTGGCCAGCCCCGCCCGGGTGAAGAGATAGAAGTAGACGTACATCGAGTAGGCGTGGACCAGCAGGATGGCCCAAGCCCCTTCGAGCCGCCACGGCGGGTTTTCCAGTCCGAGCGCGGCTTGGACCACCCGGGCGGCGAAGCCGGTTTCGCCGTACAGGAAGAGAAACGCGATCACCCCGACCAGCGGGGGCAGCACGACCGGGAGCGCCACCAGGGCGCCCAGCACCCGGCGGCCGGGGAATTCCGCCCCCTCAAACAGAAACGCGAGCGGCACGCCGATCAGGGCCGCGAGCCCTACGCTGGCGAGCGAGGTCCACAGGCTGGCCCAGAGCGCACTCCACTCCCGGGGTTCGGAGATGAAACGGCGGAAGTACTCGAGGGTGAGGCCCCCCGGTCCGTGCACGCTCTCGCCAAACACCAGGACGAGCGGATAGGCGACCAGCCACCCCAGCGCCGCCGCAAGGAGCAGCGTCCCCCAGCGCAGGCCCCGCGGCTTCATGCCCCCTCCGGCGGAAAACACCGTATCACCGCGTCGCGGTCGGCTGGATCGCTTGCGGGGACGAGAATCGCGCTCTGGCCAACCGCGGCGGCGTCTGGCGACGCGCTGACCTCGATGGTGCTGCCGGCTTCGGTCAGGAGGAGATAATACGCGCTCGCCCCGGCGAAGCGCCGATCGGTGACCGTCACCCGGAGGCCGGCTTCCCCTGCCCGCCCAAACCGAAGCGCTTCGGGACGCACCAGCAACCGGACCAGCTCACCGGCCCGCCGAGGCGTTGAGTCGCCGAGGCGCCAGAGCGCCCCTTCCAAGCGGACTGTGTCCGGGGATTCGAGGCGGCCCGTGAGCCAGCTCGATCGCCCGATGAAGCCACCCACGAAGGGCGTGGCAGGCTCACGGTACAGCATCTCCGGCACGCCGAGCTGCTGCAGCCGGCCGCCCTGAAGTACCGCCACGACGTCTCCCAGATCGAAGGCGTCCTCCTGCTCGTGGGTGACGATGACGGTGGTGATGCCGATGCGCCGGATCAGCGCCCGGAGCTCGCGGCGGGTCCGCTCCCTCAGCGCGGGATCGAGGTTGGACAGCGGCTCATCGAGGAGCAGCACCCGCGGCTCGGGCGCCAGTGCCCTGGCAAGCGCCACCCGCTGCTGCTGCCCCCCCGAGAGTCCGCCGATCTTCCGCCGCTCGTACCCGGCGAGGTCCACCAGCGCGAGGGCCTCCGCCACCCGCCGGTTCGACTCGGGGCCGACGATGCCCCGCGCCGCCAGCCCGAAGGCGACATTCTCCCCGACATCGAGGTGGGGAAAGAGAGCGTAATGCTGGAATACCATGCCGAACCGCCGCTGCTCCGGCCGGAGCGCCACCACGTCCTGGTCGTCCACGAGGATTCGCCCGCCGTCCGGCTGTTCGAATCCCCCCAGCAGCCGGAGCGTGGTGGTCTTGCCGCTCCCGCTCGGCCCAAGGAGCGCCAGCGTGCGCCCCCGCGGCAACGCGATCGACAGATCGAAGACGCCGGCCCCGCTGGGAAAGCGGCGGGTGAGACCCTCGAGCAGGAGGTAGCTCATCTCCCCTTCCCCGTCCCTCGCACGTGCTGGTCCCAGTATCCCATCCACTTGGCCCCCTCGCGCGCGAGCAGTCCCCAGTCCATCGGCTCGACCACCATCTCCTGCTCGACTTGCGCCACCCAGGCGGGCACCCGGTTGGGCGGCAGGTCCACTCGGGCCGGCAGCCGGAACACCCGTTCCGCGGCCAATAGCTGCGCCTCAACACTTCCCGCGTAGTCGATGAACATGCGCGCGGCCTCCGGATGCCTGGCGTCCCGGACCAGCGCGATGGCATCGTCGATGACCGGGGTCCCGCTCTTGGGGAAGGCGTAGCCGAACGGCATCCCTTTGTTCCGGGAGATCAGGATGTCTGGCAAGTCCCACAGCGTCACCAGTCCCTCCTGCCGCGCAAGCTTGGCGTCCAGCAGGGCTGGCGATAGAGCGTAGGTCCGGGTCTGCCCGTCGAGCCGACGGAGCCACGCCATGCCGGCGGCGGTGTCACCGGTCTCCCGGAGACTCCTCTCGAGAATCAGTCCCCAGATCGCCCGCATGGTTCCGCTGGCGACCGGATCGCGGATCAGGACCTTGTCGCGCCACCGTGGCGCCAGCACGTCGTCCCAGTCCCGGGGCGCGAGCGATTCGGCCACCGCGACGGAGTTGTAGGCGATGATGGCCGGGGTCCGGTAGACCGGGAAGTAGAAATCCCCCGGCCCGATCCCGCCGGAGGCGACGGCCTCGGCCCAGGTGGGCCGGTACGGGGTCAGCAGTGATTCCGCCACCCCGCGGGCAAAGAGCGTCGTCGGGCCACCGAACCAGACGTCCGCCTGGGGATTCACCCGCTCCACTCGCAGCCGGTCGAGGACCTCCTGACTCCCCAGATCGAGCCAGCGCACATCAATGTCCGGGTGCAGGCGCTCGAAGTCGTGCTCGAGAAGAGTGAGGTGGTCGCGGCCGTGCGGCGAGTAGATCGTGAGCGGGATGCGACCGTCGGAACAGCCGGCCAGCAGGATCAGGCCCGCTGTCATTCCGAGGTCGCGGAGCGACCGAGGAATCCCTCCGGATCCACGGGGATCCCTCGCTGCGCTCGCGATGGGCGGAGTGCCTCCGCTCACTCGGGCTCGACTTTCGCGCTGTCGCCGGGGGGCCGCGTGCGTCGCGGCACGGAGGCGCGCGACTCCCCCAGGGCGAGGAGGTTCGCGAACAGCCGCCACGCCCCGGGCACCCCGGCCGGGAGCTGCCGAAAGAAGCTGATGCCGGTGTAGACGTAGGTTCCCCTGCCGACCCTCGCGACCAGAAGGCCACCCTCGAGCGGCGGATCACCGGGATCGTGCATCTCCACCACCGCCTTCCAGGCGGCATCCCAGGTATGGGCGAAGTAGAGCCCTCGCTCCTGCACCCAGCCGTCCCAGTCCGCCGTGGTGATCCGATTCGGCACCCGGAGAATGGGACTCCGGCGATCCACCACCGCAACCGGGGCTGCCTCGTCGGTGACCCGGTCGTGCCCCCCAAGCAGAGCCGTGGTCTGGACTGCCTGGACAGTGCTCCGGGTCGTGGTGGTCGCGGCACTGTCCGGCACGCCAGGTGGCCGGCTGCCTACCGTGAGGGGAAAGGGCGCGAAATTGCCCAGGAAGTACCCGTACTGCTGGTACTGCACGATCACCGCACCGCCGCCGCGCGCGTAGGCGAGAAGCCGACCGTTGCTGGCCGGGAGATCGGGATCGGTCTCGAACGCCCGGGGGCCGACCACGATCACGTCGTAACGCGAGAGATCCCGCGAAAGGTCGGCCGCGGTGATCAGGTCCAGCGGCAGCCCGATGCTCACCAGCGCTTCCGGCACCCGGTCGGCCGCACCACGGAGGTAGGCCATGCGCCGCAGGCGGGGCAGGCGCAGATCAGCCAGCCGCACCGTGGCCGCAGAGTGCCGAGCCCAGCTCCTCGCACGTATGTGCGGGTGGTCGACCGTAACGAGGCCCACGTCGTAGAGGCGGCCCCGGTCATCCCGCGCCATCGCAGTCACTTCGAAGAGCCCGGGTCGTGCGCCCGCCGGTGGTCGGAGCCTGAAGGTGAAACTCTCCTGTTCGTCCTCGGCGGTGAACCGGAAGGACCGAGGCGCCGGCTCCGCCCAGCCTGCGGGAAGCCGCAGCACTACGACGCCGCTGATGGTGTCCCGACCGCCGTGGATCAGCCTGACGGTGAAGGAGCGCGCCGCGCCGCTCCCCAGCGGCCAGACTTCCTGCTCCGGCTCGATCCGCACATCGACCCGCGGCACGATCACAACCGGCCGGCGGAATTCACCTGATCCCTGATCATTGCCGCGGTACGTAATTTCCCGTGGCCCGCTGCCGCTCCCGTCCGCCGCCGGGAGCTGAGCCGAGATCGTCAGGCGCGGCTCCTCGAACGGGAGCCCCCAGAAGGCCCGCATCTCCGGGTCCCACTGGTACAGATCGCCATTGCGCGGCAGCCGCAGGAAATAGGGAGTCGAGTACTCCTCCGCCTCCGGAATCGTGGCGGTAAGGGACGCGCTCGCCAGCTCGCGGGGGGGCACGGCGTCGGGTGATCCCGCGAGCGGCTGCCAACGGGCAGTCATGCGGTCGTAGCCGAGACAGGCACCGCCTGCGCGGCTCCGGGGCAACGCCACGGTCGCCACCGAGTCCGCCGCCATCCGCCAGGTAATGGCGGGGACTCCGAGACAGAGCGAAGCATCCACCGGACGGTCCGAGGCATTCCACAGCGAAGCCGTGACCCGGACCGCCTGGCCGGGAGCCACCCGGGCATCCTCGCTCACGCCATCGACGACCAGATCGAGACTGCCGACGCGCGCCCGGCCGAGGCGCTGCACTTCGCCCTGCAACAGGTCGCCGTCACGGGCGCGATCGCCCTGAATCCGCTGCAGCATTCGCCCGGGGAGCGCATCGCCGATCCCCCGCTCCGCCCCCGAGAGATCGCGTTCTGCGCGGTCCAGGAGAGCGCGGAGTTCGGTTCGAAGTGGGCCGGCAATGAGGGCGCGGGCCGAGTCCACCCGGGCCACGTAGCGGGCGAGAAACGCCGTCACCTGTTTCCGATTGTCGGGGCCGAGAGCCGCCACCAGCGGCAGCCCGGCAACGGTGGTGTCCACACCGCCCCACAACTCCGCCCCTCCCTGCCCCGTCCTGTCCTCCACCAACCGGAGCCGCACCCGGGAAGGTCCCATCCCCTGGAGCTGCCCCATGTCCTGGGAGCGGTGAAGGCTCCGCCCCCGCATCGCGATCTGGTGAAACGACTGGCCGACGGCCGGGTCAAGGCTACCGCCGTCGAGGGTGAGGGTCGTCCCCGCCGTGTCGAAACGGGTGGACCGGTAGAACTTGAGCGGGGTGTAGGGGGGCAGTCCCTCCTCGGTGAAGAGCTCCGGAAAGACGGCAGAGTCCCCCGCGACCCGAAAGGCCTCGTGCGCCGCCCATCCGGCGGCCTGGTGCTGGCCGTGGCCGTCTCGCGGAGTCCCGCTGAAGATCGACACTACGATCTGGGGGCGAAACCGCCGCACCGTTCGGACCACGTCCTTGAGGACGGAGTCCTGGGGCCAATGCATCCAGGTGTCCGTCAGATTCTTGGAAAATCCGAAGTCGTACGCCCGGGTGAAGAATTGCTGCGCCCCGTCCAGGCGGCGCGCCGCAAGCAGCTCCTCGGTGCGCAGCAGTCCGAGCCCCTCCCCCAGCTCATTGCCGATCAGATTCTGCCCACCTTCGCCCCGGTTGAGGGAGAGATATCCGGCCTCGGCTCCCATCCCGCGTACGAGGACAGTGAGCAGCTCGGTGTCTTCGTCGTCGGGATGGGCCGCGATCATCAGGACGCGCTTCTGATGTCCCAGCAGACGCAGGGCGCGGTCAAGCGCTGCGTACCCGCCGGTCGATGGAGGCTCGAGCTGGGCCGCCAGAACCAGCGGCGAGAGCGGGAGAAGGAGCAGGGGGAGGAGCAGGCGGAGGCGACGCACGCGGGCAAGGTAATCCCGGGCGCGCCGCTCAGAAAGGCGGGCGGCGACTAGCGCCGGCTACTGCAGGCGGGACAGGGACACGATTCCAGCAGTCGCTCGAACGTGAAGATCCCCGTGTCGTGGCCGTCGCTCCACGAGACAGTGAGGCCGTACGCACCAACCAGCGAGAGGCGGAGCGGTCGGAGGTCCGCGGGGATGCGGGTCGGATCGAGCAGCGGACGACCGGTCATCTCTTCGACGCAACTCGCGCAGGGACACGCGAGCCGGAGTGCACGGGCGGGAAAGAACCCTTCATGGGATCCCTCGACCCACTCGATCCGGACACCGTCATCCTGGCGCGTAATCGCGAAGGGAACCACCGGGGACTTGGCCATGCCGTGAACGCCTCGCGCGTTTTATACTTGGGCGACACTTCATCCTCTCGAACCGATCCGACCATGACTAGCGCCCAACCCAATCCCTTCGGAGCTCGCGGCACCCTCGCCCTCGGGACGGAGACCGCTACGATCTTCCGCCTGGCGGAACTGGAACGCAAGGGGATCGCCCGGCTCGACCGGCTCCCCTTCTCGATCCGGGTGCTCCTGGAAAATGCCCTCCGCTTCGCCGGACGGGGGATCGTGACCGAGGACCACGTCACCGCGCTCGGCAAGTGGTCGGGCGGCGGCCGCGGCCAGGGGGAGCTGCCGTGGATGCCGGCCCGGGTGGTGCTGCAGGATTTCACCGGCGTGCCCTGCGTCGTGGACCTTGCAGCCATGCGGGATGCGATGGCCCGAATGAAAGGCAATCCCGACCGGATCAATCCGATGGTACCCTGCGACCTGGTCATCGACCACTCGGTGCAGGTGGACTATTCCGGCACACCCGATGCCTATCAGAAGAACGTGGACCTCGAGTATCAGCGCAACCGGGAGCGCTACCAGCTGCTCAAGTTCGCCCAGAAGGCCTTCCGGAATTTCCGCGCGGTGCCGCCCGGCACAGGCATCGTGCATCAGGTGAATCTCGAATACCTGGCGCCGGTGGTCCAGCTTCGCGAACAGCACGGCGAGCTCACCGCCTACCCGGACAGCTGCGTCGGCACCGACTCCCACACCACCATGATCAACGGCCTCGGCGTCATGGGCTGGGGCGTGGGCGGGATCGAGGCGGAGGCAGTAATGCTGGGCCAGCCCTACTTCATGCTGATCCCGGAAGTCATTGGCATGAAGCTGGTGGGCGAGCTGCCACTTGGCACCACCGCGACCGACTTGGTGCTGACCGCCACCCAGATGCTGAGGAAGAAGGGTGTGGTCGACAAGTTCGTCGAATTCTACGGGCCCGGCCTTTCCAATCTCGGCCTGGCGGACCGCGCCACGATTGCCAACATGGCCCCCGAGTATGGGGCGACGATGGGCTTCTTCCCCATCGACGCCGAGACAATCCGCTACCTGGAGCGCACCGGGCGCGACCAGCGGGCGGTCGAACGGGTGGAACGCTACTGCAAGGAGCAGGGGCTCTTCCGGACCGACCGCACCCCCGACCCGGAGTTCACGAGTACACTGACCCTCAACCTGTCGACCGTCGTGCCGAGCCTCGCGGGCCCGAAGCGCCCTCAGGATCTGGTACCGCTTGCCGGTCTGAAGCGGAACTTCCAGGTCTCACTCCCCGAGCTCATGACGCCGGCCGTGCCCGCCGGTCGCCGCGAACTGGCCCAGGCCAACTATTCCCGGTGGGTCGACGAGGGCGGCTCCGCCGCCTCGGCCGTCGCCGAACACCCCCCGGTGGCCATGCCGGTGGTAAACGGCGAGCCCTGCGAACTCCGTGACGGCTCCGTGGTGATCGCCGCCATCACGAGCTGCACCAATACCTCGAACCCGTCCGTCATGATCGGAGCGGGGCTGCTCGCGAAGAAGGCGGTGCAGCAGGGCCTGATGACCAAGCCGTGGGTGAAGTCCAGCCTCGCCCCGGGCTCACGCGTCGTGACCGAGTACCTCAAGGCCTCCGGTCTGCTCCCCTTCCTGGAGCAGCTTCGATTCGGTGTGGTGGGCTACGGCTGCACCACCTGCATCGGCAACAGCGGCCCGCTGCCCGACACGATCCAGCAGGCGATCGACGACCATGCCCTGGTCACCGCCGCCGTGCTCTCCGGGAATCGCAATTTCGAGGCGCGCGTGCATCCCTCGGTGCGGGCCAACTACCTGGCCTCGCCGGTTCTGGTAGTGGCCTTTGCCCTGGCGGGCCGGGTGGACATCGATCTGGGCACCGAGCCGCTCGGCACGGGCAAGGATGGCAAGCCGGTCTTCCTGAAGGACATCTGGCCGTCGCCAAGAGAGATTGCCGACACGATGGCCAGCTCGCTCAAGCCGGAAATGTTCCGCGAACGCTACGCCTCGGTCTTCGACGGCGACGCAGTGTGGCAGGCGCTGCCCGTCCCGGACGGGAGTCGCTATGCGTGGGACCCGAAGAGCACCTACGTTGCCGAGCCGCCGTTCTTCCAAAATCTGTCGGCGGAGCCGGCCCCGATGCGGGATATCGTCAATGGTCGCGTCCTCGCGGCGCTCGGGGACTCGGTCACGACCGACCACATCTCGCCGGCAGGAGCGATCCCCAAGAACGGCCCCGCCGCGAAGTACCTCCTGGAGCATGGGGTCCAGCAGGTGGATTGGAACACCTTCGGCGCCCGCCGTGGTCATCACGAGGTGATGATGCGCGGCACCTTCGGCAACGTCCGCATCAAGAACGCCTTGACGCCCGACACGGAGGGCAACTGGACCCTTCACGTGCCGAGTGGCGAAGTGATGTCGATCTTCGACGCGGCGATGCAGTACCAGAATGAGGGCACCCCGCTGGTGATCCTCACCGGCAAGGAATACGGCACCGGCTCGAGCCGCGATTGGGCCGCCAAGGGACCCGCCCTCCAGGGAGTCCGGGCGGTGATCGCCGAGAGCTATGAGCGGATCCATCGCAGCAACCTGGTGGGGATGGGGGTCCTGCCGCTCCAGTACGAGCCGGGCACCACCCGCCAGTCGCTGGGCCTCAGCGGACGCGAAACAATCTCCATCAGCGGAATCGCCAAGGGCCTCACGCCGGCAGGGAAGGTGCCCGTCACGGCGACGGCCGAAGACGGGAAGGTCACCAACTTCCAGGCGATCGTCCGGCTCAACTCCGCAGTGGAGCTGGACTACTACCGGAACGGTGGCATCCTGCAACGGGTGCTCAGGATGTTCGCCCGCGGCGAGGCCTGATCCCATCAGGTAAAGGCCCCTTCATCGTCCGTTCACCGTCCCCTCCCGAGCCTCCGGCGACCATACGTGCCGGAGGCTTTCCATGTACAAGTCGCACATCATGATGGATGGCAACGAGGCAGCGGCCCGAATCGCCTACCTCGCCAGCGAAGTGATCGCCATCTACCCCATCACGCCCGCCTCACCGATGGGCGAACTGGCGGATCAGTGGGCGGCGGACCAGCAACCCAACGCCTGGGGTGCCGTACCGAGCGTGGTGGAAATGCAGAGTGAGGGTGGGGCCGCAGGAGCAGTGCACGGCGCCCTGATGGCCGGGGCCCTGACGACGACCTTCACCGCATCGCAGGGCCTGCTGCTGATGATTCCCAACATGTACAAGATCGCGGGAGAGCTCACCCCACTGGTGATCCATGTGGCGGCGCGCTCGCTCGCAACCCAGGGGCTGTCCATCTTCGGCGACCATAGCGACGTCATGGCCGCGCGGGCGACCGGCTTCGCCATGCTCTGTGCCGGCTCCCCCCAGGAAGCGATGGACTTCGCCCTGGTGAGCCACGCCGCGACGCTGGAGTCACGAATTCCCTTCCTGCATTTCTTCGACGGGTTCCGGACCAGCCACGAGATCGCCCCGGTGGTCCCGCTCGGGGCCAAGGATGTTCAGGAGCTGCTTTCGGCCGACCTGTGCCAGGCCCACCGAGCCCGGGCCCTCCGCCCAGAACACCCGACCATCCGTGGTACGGCCCAAAACCCCGACGTCTTCTTCCAGGCCCGGGAGGCGTCGAACCCCTGGTATCGCGCCTGCCCGTCGATCGTCCAGGATACCATGGATCGCCTCGCCGCTCGCACCGGTCGCTGGTATCACCTGGTGGACTACGCGGGGGCACCCGACGCCGAACGGGTGGTTGTGGTGATGGGCTCAGCGACGCAGGTGGCAGAGGAGACGGTTGAGGCCCTCCACGCCCGGGGCGAAAAGGTGGGCGTGCTGAAGATCAGACTCTTCCGCCCCTTTCCGACCGATGCCTTCCTCCGGGCCCTACCGGCCACCGTGAGGGCGATCGCGGTGCTCGATCGCACCAAGGAACCGGGCAGCGCCGGCGAGCCGCTCTACCAGGACGTGCTCACCACGATCGCCGAGTCGCCGAGGAGCGGCGTCGCCCAGCCGCCACGCGTTCTGGGCGGCCGCTACGGCCTCGCCTCCAAGGAGTTCACCCCCACGATGGTCAAAGCGGCCCTCGAGGAGCTGGCGCGGCCCACCCCCCGAAACCACTTCACCGTCGGGATCCGGGACGACGTGACCCATTCGAGCCTCGACCTCGACCCAGCGTTCTCGACTGAACGGCGGGACACCGTTCGGGCGGTGTTCTACGGTCTCGGTGCCGACGGGACGGTCGGCGCCAACAAGAACTCGATCAAGATCATCGGTGAGGACGCCGGCCTGTTCGCCCAGGGGTATTTCGTCTACGACTCCAAGAAGTCAGGCTCGGTCACCGTCTCCCATCTGCGTTTCGGCCCGCACGCGATCCGCTCGAGCTACCTGATCTCCTGCGCCAACTTCGTGGCCTGCCACCAGTTTCACCTGCTCGAACGAATGAACGTCCTGGGTCTGGCCGAGGGGGGGGCCACGGTGCTGCTGAACAGCCCCTTTCCTCCCGAGGAGACCTGGGCGCACCTTCCCAAGGCGGTCCAGGAGCTGATGGTCGAGCGGCGGCTGCGGCTCCATGTCATTGACGCGATCGCCGTGGCGCGCCAAGCCGGGCTGGGCGGGCGGATCAACACCGTGATGCAGACCTGCTTCTTCGCGCTGAGCGGATTGATGCCCCTCCCCGAGGCGATCGCGGCGATCAAGCGGGGCATCGCGAGGAGCTACGGCAAGCGGGGCGAGATCATCCTGGAAAAGAACTTCGCCGTAGTGGACCAGGCAGCTGCCAACCTGCACGCGGTGACCGTGCCGGACCGGGCGACCAGCCAGATCCCGATGCGTCCCCCGGTTCCGGCAGGCGCCCCGGAGTTCGTGCAGCTCGTGTCCGCGCGACTCATCGCCGGCGAGGGCGATTCGCTCCCGGTGAGCACCGTGCCGGCCGATGGCACCTGGCCGAGCGGGACGGCCCAGTGGGAAAAGCGAGACCTGGCTGTCCTGGTCCCGGCCTGGGACCCGGAGATCTGCATCCAGTGTGGCAAGTGTGTGTTGGTCTGCCCCCACGCAGTGATCCGGGCGGCGGTGTATGAGCCGGCCCTGCTCGCGGCTGCGCCCCCAGCCTACAAGACCGCCAAGGCGCGCTGGCGGCAATTCGCGGACCAGCAGTACACCCTGCAGATTTCAACGGAGGACTGTACCGGCTGCCGGCTCTGCGTCGAGGCCTGCCCGGTGAAGAACAAGCGTGAGGTGCGGCTCAAGGCGATCAACATGGTGCCACACGAACCACTTCGGGAGCAGGAGCGTGCGAATTGGGAATTCTTCCGCGCCCTCCCGGAAGCGCCCCGCGAGGCCCTTGCCCTCGATCACGTGAAGGACGTCCAGCTGCTCGAGCCCCTGTTCGAGTTCTCGGGGGCCTGTGCCGGCTGCGGCGAGACGCCGTATCTCAAGCTACTCAGCCAGCTGTTTGGCGATCGGGCGATGATCGCCAACGCGACGGGGTGCTCGTCCATCTATGGCGGGAATCTCCCGACGACGCCCTGGGCCGTGAACCGCGCCGGCCGGGGGCCGGCCTGGGCGAACTCGCTCTTCGAGGACAACGCGGAATTCGGGCTGGGGATGCGGCTGGCACTCGACCACCAGCGGCACCGTGCCGAACACCTCGTCCGGGGATATGCCGGAGTATTGGGTGACGAGCTGGTGACCGCCCTGACCGGAGCCGAACAGCGAAGCGACGCGGAGATCGCAGAGCAGCGCGAGCGGGTGCGCCTGCTGCGCGACCGGCTGGAGGGGAATCCCGATCCGGAGGCGCGGGAACTGGCCCAGGGGGCCGACGCCCTGGTGCGGCATAGCGTCTGGATCGTCGGCGGGGACGGCTGGGCGTATGACATCGGATTCGGGGGCCTCGACCACGTCCTCGCCTCGGGCCGGGATGTGAACCTGCTGGTGCTGGACACTGAGGTCTACTCGAACACGGGCGGCCAGATGTCGAAGTCGACCCCCCGTGCCGCCGTCGCCAAGTTCGCGGCCGGAGGCAAGCCCACTCCGAAGAAGGACCTCGGCCTGTTCGCGATGTCTTACGGCAATGTCTACGTCGCTCAGGTAGCGCTCGGTGCGGACGACGGCCACACTCTCCGCTGCTTCCGTGAGGCGGAGGCATTCGAGGGGCCGTCGCTGATCATCGCCTACAGCCCCTGCATCGCCCACGGATACGACCTGGTGCATGGTCTGGAACAGCAGAAACTCGCGGTGCAGTCCGCCCACTGGCCTCTGTTCCGGTACCACCCCGCCCTGGCCCGGGAGGGCCGGAACCCGTTCACGCTGGATTCCAAGGGGCCCACCGTGCCGCTCCGGAAGTACGCGTACAACGAGACGCGGTACACCATGCTGGCGCACGCCCACCCGGAAGCCGCTGAGGCATTGCTCGCGGAGGCCGAGCGGGACGCCCTCGAGCGGTGGCGCCGCTATGAGTACCTGTCGCAAGCCCTGCCCGGGTGGGAGGCTCCCCATGCCTGATCTGTCCACCAGCTATCTCGGGCTCGCGCTGGCGAGCCCGGTCATCGCCTCGTCGTCGCCGCTCACGGAACGCGTGGACGACCTGCTCCGGCTGGAGGAGGCCGGCGCCGCCGCGGTCGTGCTGCCGTCTCTGTTCGAGGAGCAGATCAGCATCGAGAGCAACGACCTCGATCAGTACCTCTCGCATGGGGCCGAGAGCTACGCGGAGGCGACCTCCTACTTCCCCGACATGTGGGCCTACAACCTGGGGCCCGACGGCTACCTGACCCGGCTGGAGGAGGCGAAGCGGGCGCTCAAGATCCCGGTCATTGCCAGCCTCAACGGCGCCTCCTCCGGAGGGTGGACCCGCTACGCAAAGAGCATGGAGGAGGCCGGCGCAGATGCCCTGGAGCTGAACGTCTACTTCGTGCCGACCGACCCGTCGATGGCAGGGTCCGAAGTGGAGCGGATGTACCTCGACCTGGTGCGGGAGGTCTTGGGTACGGTCAAGATTCCCGTGGCCGTGAAGCTCACGCCGTTCCTGAGCGCCCCGGCCCATATGGCGCGACAGCTGGGCGACGCGGGGGTCCGTGGCCTCGTGCTCTTCAATCGCTTCTATCAGCCCGACTTCGACCTGGAGAAGCTGGAAGTGGTGCCGGCACTCAACCTGAGCGGACCGGTGACCCTCCGACTCCGGCTTCGCTGGGCGGCGATTCTCCATGGCCACACCTCCGCCGACCTTGCCATCACTGGTGGTATCCACAGCGGAGCAGACGTGGTGAAGTGCATGATGGCGGGCGCCTGCGTCGGCATGGTGGCCTCGGCTGTGTTGAAGCATGGGCCGGGCTACGTGCGCACGATCCTCGAGGAACTCACCGCATGGCTCGAGGCGCATGAGTACGATTCGGTGCGGCTGATGCAGGGGAGCATGAGCCAGCGGTCCTGCGCCGAGCCCGCCGCATTCGAGCGGGCCAACTACATGCGGGTTCTCCGCTCCTACGCGATCAAGCGGCCCTAGCCCCCAAGCGAAGACGGCCCTCCGGACAATCCGGAGGGCCGTCTCGATGGAACGTTGGCGCCCTATCAGGCCACCAGATCCTTGAGCTTCTGCCCCTGCTCCCCTTCACGCAGCCGGGTCAGGGCGCGGTCACGGAGCTGGCGGATCCGCTCGCGGGTGACGCCCATCATCCGGCCAATCTCCTCAAGGGTACGGCTGTTGCCGTCGTCGAGGCCGAAGTACAACCGCAGCACCTTGGCGTCCCGGGGCGGGAGCGTCGCCAACGCGGCCTCGATATCCGAGGTCTGGCTGTTCGCAATCGCCGGGGCGTCCGTCCCCTCCTGGTCCAACGCGGCAAAGCGCTCGATGCGCTCGCTGTTGTCACCGTCGCGGGTGGGGTGATCCAGCCGGACGGCCTCGGTATTGAGTGCACCGAGACTCCGCACCGCCTCCACCGTCAATCCAGTCGCCCGAGCCAGCTCCTCGGTGGTGGGCATCCGCCCGAGCTTGTCTTTGAGCAGGGTCGTGGTGCGCCCGAGCCGCGACAGATCCGCGGTCCGGTTGAGCGGCACCCGCACCGGGCGGCCGTGACGGGCAATCGCCGCCTGCACTGCCTGGCGGATCCACCACACGGCGTAGCTGATGAACTTGACGCCGCGGTCGGGATCGAACTTCCGGGCCGCGGTCATGAGGCCGAGGTTGCCCTCGCCGATCAGATCCACGAGGGGCACCCCGCGGTTCTGGAACTTCTTGGCGACGGACACCACGAACCGCACGTTGTGCCGGGCCAGCCTCTCCTGAGCCGCCACGTTGCCCCGGAATGCCTTCCGGGCCAACTCCATCTCTTCCTCGCGCGTGAGCAGCGGTACTTTGCTGATCTCGTCGAGGTACAGGTCGAGGCTCTCACGGCCTTCGTCAATCGCCTTGGCGATCTGCGCCGGCCGTACGGTGCGCCGTTTCCGGCGTGGCTGCATGGTCACTCTCGCCCCTCCTTGGACAGGTTCCGTTGCACGCATCAGAGGGTCGGTCAGACAACCACCCAATATAAGACAATGCGGAACGAAAACAAAGCGAAAATATAAATCGTTTACCCACAACAAGATACGCCAGGGAACCCCGAACAGATTCCGGCCATCATCTTCGACACCACTCTACTACCCGTATAAACCCCGTATTCTCGCAGACGTTCCCCTACCAGACGGGGGCCGAGGTCCACGCCGGTGACGTCCCCGGGGCGGGGTTGTTGCACGCGCCAGAGGGATACGCGGGGACCCCCTGCCGCGTTACAATTCCGGCATGAAGACCGACGCCGCCTATGAGCTGCTGCGCCAGTTCGCCTCGCCCGTCGTCGCCATTACCTCGAGCTGGCAAGGTCGGACCAACGGGATGATTTCGGACAGCGTGGTGCGCGCCTCGATCTCACCCAACGTCCCCCGGCTTTCGGTGTACATCCACAAGTGGCACATGAGCCACGACATGATCTGGCAGAGCGGGCGTTTCACCATCCATCTGCTGCATCGCGGGCAGCTCGATCTGGTACACCAGTTGGGCTTCGTCAGCGGCCGGGACCGCGACAAGCTGGCCGGAGTGCCGCATTTCACGGGAAAGCTCGGACTTCCGATTCTGGAGGACCGGGTGGCAGCCTTCGAAATGCGGGTGCTCAACACCATGGATACGGGGTATGCAACCCATTTCCTCGGCCACGTCGAGGCCGTTCACCCGGGCCGCGAGGAGGAGATTCTGATCGCTCCCTGGTTCCGCGCGAACATGCCGCCCGCCTGGACCGAGGAGTGGCTGGCCAATTACCGTAAGGCGCAAGACGTCATCGAGAAGCATCAGGCGATCGAGGATCGCCACTGGGCCGGCCCCGCCCGGTCTGGATCCCTTCCCCAGTGAGGAGTCACAGCATGCCGAAGTCTACCCGGTTCGCGGCCGCCTTCCTGTGTGCCGCGCTGATGGCAGGGCCCTTGGCCGCGCAGGGCTTCGAGGGCGCAGTGGCATACAAGATGACGGACGAGAAGGGCAAGGTCACTGAAATGGTCATGTCCATGAAGGGCAGCAGGCTGCGCACCGATCTCGTGGCCGAGGGCCAGCCAATGACGATGCTGATCGATGGCCAGGCACAGTCGATGAAGATGTTGATGTCGGAGCAGAAGATGTACATGACCATGGACCTCAAGGCGATGAAGGAGAAGTCCAAGAAGCACGGCCCGCCCAAGATCACGGCCCTGGGTACCAGCGAGACCATCGCGGGCCGCAGCTGCGAGAATTACCGGGTCGAGACCGACGACTCGAAGAACGAGTTCTGCAACACCAAGGGCCTCGGAAACTTCCTGAGTCCCCATAACCCGATGGGAGGGGGATCCTCGAATGGGCTCACCGAGCTGGATGATGAGGTCTACCAGACCCACTTCAAGGACGGATTCTTCCCGCTCCGGGTGACCGAGCTCAAGGGGGATAAGCGCCGCGTGGTCATGGAGGCGACCCGGGTAGAGCCCAAGTCGTTCGACGCATCGTACTTCGAGGTGCCGGCGGGATTCACCGAGATGAAGATGCCGGGGATGGGGCCGCGGCCGTAGCGCTACCGGCTATCAGTTATCAGCTATCAGAATGCGGAACGACCCCCGGGCTTCGAGCCCGAGGGTCGTTCTTCACTCTGACCGCCGATACCTACCTGATCACTGGCAACTGATGGCTGACAACTGATAGCTCCTAGTGCATCCCACCCTCGCCAGCGAACTGCTTCACCAGCTCCCCGATGACGTTCTTGGCATCTCCGAACAGCATCCAGGTCTTCTCCGCGAAATAGAGTTCGTTGTCGATCCCCGCGAAGCCGGGGTTCTTGCTGCGCTTGATGGCGAATACCGTGCGGGCCTTGTCGGCGTCGATGATCGGCATGCCGTAAATGGGGCTCGACTTGTCGAAGCGGGCCGCCGGGTTGACCACGTCGTTCGCGCCGACCACCAGGCAGACGTCGCACTGAGGCATGTCGGGATTGATCTCGTCCATCTCCACCAGATCGGTGTACGGGATATCGGCCTCCGCCAGCAGCACGTTCATGTGCCCGGGCATGCGGCCGGCGACCGGATGGATGGCAAACTTGACCGAAATGCCGCGCTTCTTGAGCTGGTCATACAGCTCCCGGATCTTGTGCTGGGCCTGAGCCACCGCCATGCCGTAGCCCGGCACGATCACCACCAGGCTGGCCTGCTCCAGGATCTGGGCAGCGCCCTCGGCGGTCTCGCCCTTGTACTGCTTCTGCTCCCCCCCGGCCTTCAACTGCTGCACTTGTCCGAAGGCTCCAAAGAGCACGTTGGTGAAGGAGCGGTTCATCGCCTTGCACATGATGATGGCGAGGATGAGCCCGCTGGAGCCGTCGAGTGCGCCCGCGGTGATGAGGAGCTTGTTATCGAGCACGAATCCCATCGCGACCGCCGCGAGCCCGGCGTAGGAGTTCAGGATCGCGATGACGGTCGGCATGTCGGCGCCGCCGATGGGGATGATGAGCAGCACGCCGAAGAGCAGCGCCAGCGCAATGATCACCGGGAAGAGCTGCGGCGCCCATGAAGCGGTGGGATGGAGTGCGAGCGCGCCCCCGGCGACAATCGCCGCGGCGGCCAGCAGCAGATTGATCAGGTTCTGTCCCGGGTAGGTGACCGGCCGCTGCGGAATCCACTTGACCTCCTGGAGCTTGCCGGCCGCGAGGAGACTCCCCGTGAACGTGAGGTACCCGAGGATGATCTCCAGGATGATCGCAACCATCCGGAAGGCGGTGAGATTTTCTGGCCCCTCGCCCAGCCACAGGTAGTACTTGGCCGTGCCGACCAGACCGGCAGCCAGGCCGCCGAAGGCGTGGGACAGAGCGGTCCGCTGCGGCACCGCGGTGAGCGGCACCATCGCCAGCGGGATACCCACCACGAAGCCGGCGATGATCGCGAGGACGATCCAACCGTGGTGCACCACCCCCGGTTGGGCCCAGGTGGCGAGCACGGCGAGGGCCATCCCCGCCACTCCAGCCTGGACCCCCCGGCGGGCGGTCTTCGGGGTGTTCATCCAGTGTAGAGCGAAAACGAACAGCCCCGTCGCCAGGACGTAGGCGGCCTGCACGAAGGAGAGGATCATGACCGGCCTCCCGGGCCCGACTTCTCCTCGGTCTTGAACATCTTCAGCATGCGATCGGTGATGAGGAAGCCGCTCACGATGTTGGTCATGGAGGCGAACAGCGCGATCGCGCCCATGGCCCGAATCGGGGTCGGGTAGTCACCCCCGGTGACGATGATCGAGCCCACCACCGCGATCGCTGAGATCGCATTGGTGATCGACATCAGTGGTGTATGCAGCAGCCGAGAGACGCGTCGGATTACGCCCAGCCCGATGAAAGTCGCGAGCACGAAGACGTAGACCAGCGGCCATACGTCCACCGCAACCGCATGGGTGGCGGCCGCCGCCTGGGTCGAATCGACGACTTGCGGCTGGGCGGCGAGCGACGTTGCGGCCAGAACAAGCGGGATGGCGGCCGGCGCGAGCCGGGTGAACACTCGTCGCTGCATGCGCTGGTCTCTCCTTTGCTCGCGCGCCGGCAAAGACGCGGAGCGATCGTGCACCGTGGTCATCAGGCCCCCGCCTTCTGCAGGGCCTCGCGGGTCCGGCCATGCTTCACCTCGCCCTCGTGGGTGATCACGGCGCCCTGTTGGATGTCGTCATTGAAGTCGAGCTGGAAAGTCTTGTCCTTGGTGAACGCCTGGAGGAACGCGGTCAGGTTGCGAGAGAAGAGCAGACTCGCGTGGAGCGGCATCGTGGCCGGGAGATTCAGAGGGGCCACGATCGTTACCCCGCCGGACTGAACGGTCTCCCCCGCCCTCGCCACCTCGCAGTTGCAGCCGCCGTCGGCGCCGAGGTCGATGATCACCGAGCCGGGTTTCATCCCCCGTACCGTCTCGGCGGAGATCAGCTTGGGAGCGAACACCCCGCCGATCAGCGCGGTGGTGATCACCACGTCGGACTGCGCGCATTGCTCCACCAGCAGCTGACGCTGCCGCGCCTGGTCCTCGGCCGAGAGCTCCTTGGCGTACCCGCCAGCGGCCGCCGCGCTGTCCTTGAGCTCGATCCCGACGTACTTGGCCCCGACGCTCTCGATCTGCTCCTTGACCTCCGGACGGACATCGGTGGCCAGGACATTTGCGCCGAGCCGGCGGGCCGTCGCGATCGCCTGAAGGCCCGCGACCCCGGCACCAATCACGAAGACTTTGGCCGGGAAGACCATCCCCGCGGCGGTCATCAGCATCGGGAAGTAGCGGTTGAGCTCCACCGCCGCGAGCAGCACACCCTTGTAACCCGCGATGTTCGCCATGGAGGAGAGGGTATCCATCGCCTGGGCCCGGGTGGTCCGCGGGATGGCGTCGGTCGCGAAGGCGGTCACCTTCCGCGCCGCGAGCGCCCTCACCGCCTCCAGATTTCGGAGTGGCATCAGGGAGCCGAGGTAGATCGCCCCGGGCTTCATCCAGGCGACCTCGTCCCGGCCGCTACCGGCCAAGGCCGGCGGATTCACCTTGGCCACGATGTCGGCGGAACCGAGCAGCACCGCGGCATCCGCCTCGATCATGGCCCCAGCGTCGCGGTAGGCCTGGTCGGCAAACCCCGCTGCCTCGCCGGCCCGGGCTTCCACCGCCACCTGGTAGCCGGATTGGATGAGTTTCTTGCAGGACTCCGGGACCAACGCCACGCGTCGCTCGCGAGGAGCGGTTTCCAGTGGGACGGAGATGCGCATCAGACCTCTCGAGTGCTGGACAGGACACGCGAATGTACAGTAATCAGGCTGCAACGGGAGGGGGGGATCGGTCAGCGCGCGGCGATTGCCACTTTAAAGCATGTCGGCCCAGTCGGAATATGACTGGCTCCCACACCGCAGCCGGCGACCGGCGGGGTGTGCATCATCCGACATGAGGACAAGCAGAATCCGCACCCGTTACCGCAGCAGTGAGGCCAGGTAGGCCACGTACATAGCGAGCAGGAGCACCCCCTCGAAACGGCTCACCCGCATGCCAGTCCGCATGATCGGGAAGAGCGCGAATGCCGTCGCCATCATCCAGACCATGTCGGTGTTGAGCATGACGGCCGAGATCGCGGTTGGCCGGATCAGGGCGCTGACGCCGAGGATACCGAGAATGTTGAAAATGTTGGAGCCGATCAGGTTCGCGATGGCGACATCGGTGCGTCCCCGGAGCGCGGCCACTGTCGAGGCGGCCACTTCGGGCATGGAGGTGCCGATGGCGACGACTGTCAGTCCGATCACCCGCTCCGAGATTCCCGCCAGTCGAGCCAGCTGGACAGCCCCAGAGACAAGGGCGCTGCCGCCAAGCACCAGCAGGAGGAGGCCGACGACCACAGCGGCCATCGCCAACCCCAGCGTGGCCTCCGGCGCTCGGATGGTTCGACGAGCAGCCTCGGCCGCAAACTGGAGCTGTTCCTGGTTTGCCACCTCACGCCGCGCCAGCCGGACCATGAAGACGGTGAAGAGCCCGAGGCTCAACAGCATAAAGCCGCCCTCCAGCCGGTCGAGCATACCGTCACGCGCGAACAGAACGACCACGCAACTGACCAGGAACATGAACGGCCATTCATACTTCACTGCGCTTCCATGCACTGGCAGGCTGGTGATCAACGCCGTAATGCCGAGCGCCCCGACGATATTGAAGATGTTGGACCCGACGACGTTTCCCACCGCAATTTCTGGTTCGCCAGCAAGGGCCGCGAGCACGCTGACGACCAGCTCGGGAAGCGAGGTGCCGGCCGCGACGATGGTGAGTCCGATGACGGCAGGGCTCACCCCGGCGCGCCGCGCGATGGCGGTGGCGCCGCGTACCAGTGCCTCGCCGCCGCCGGCGAGGAGCACGAGACCACCGAAGATGAGGCCGATGGCGGTGAGGAGGGTCACGGGAGGAGTCAGCGGCTATCGGCTATCGGCTATCAGCTATCGGCGATAGCGCAGCAGTGACGACTCGAAGCTCCTCGCTCATAGCTTCGGCAGCCGGATCCCGCCGGTGGCCGATCCGGCGAGACGTTTGAGTTCCGTCTCAAGCGACTTCTGCGCGGTGTCGAGCTGGCCACGTTCGACCGGAAGGCGATCGGCGAGCTGGGCCGACAATCCGTTCACCCTTTCGCGGATGGCCGTGATCTGGTGATCCACCAGACCGTCAACGGCGTCCCGGGCCTTTTGTTCGGCCTTGGCGAGCGCCTCTCCGGCGAGACCGCGCAGCCGCTCGGCGATCGCGTCATCGAGGTTGGAACTCACTCTGAGCGTCGGTGACTCGACGGTGCCCCCGAGCTCGGCTCGCACCCGGAGCCGGGAGAGGCCGCTGACGACCCGCCACACCGTGTTCTCCACCAGCGAGGCGGTCTGGAGTCGGGCCGTATCCGAAACCCAGGAGGCCTGATCGGAGGTGATCTCCCAGGCACCCGCGAGCCGGTCGCCGGCAAGCGAGAAGGCGAGGCCCACCGTGCTCTTCCCGGGATTCACGGCAAAGGGCAACCCGGGGATGGGGATCACCGGCAGGGTAACGCCGCGCACCCGTGCAGCGATCGAGTCCGTGGGCGCCGTCCCGAAGTGACGCGACAGTCCCGAGAGCTCGAGTGCCACGGGGCTGTCGCCCCCCAGACGACCGCTCCCCGACAGCGTAGCCGGGCGGCCGTAAAGCTCGGGCTGTGAGGTAATCCCTCCGAAGCTGGCCTTGAACAGGTTCTGAGCGGCGCTGCCGGTCGCGAGGTCGATCTGCCCCTTCTGGAGCAGGAAGCGCGGGTACTCCTTCAACTTTGGAAACTCGACCGTGGTGCCGGCCAGCCGGGTCCGCGTGGGCCCGGGACGGTTCCACGGCTGCAGCCCGGGCGGCACGTAACGCTGGACGATCCTGGCGTAGTACAGCGCCTGCTGGAAGTAGTCGGTGCTCTGCTGGCCGAACAGCGATGCACCGATGTTCGGCGCGTCGAAACTCGGCAGGTCGAGAAGGCCCTCGGCGAAGGCGTAATCGCGCTGCCGGGCGGCGTCCACCTCGGACAATCCCTGCTGCAGCGCACCCAGCGAGGTCCTGGCGCTCTGCTCCAACGAGGCGAGGCGGGCCTTGGCCTGCTTGAGGCGGTCGAGTGCCTTCTGCACCTCGTCGACTGCCTCACGGGCGCCGGTGACTCCGAGCTTCTTGGGATCGGTCTTGGCCAGCCGATTGGCGAGTGCGGTGGAAGAGTCGAGCAGCGGCCGGAGCTGGAGTCCGGCCAGTGACTGTTCGAATGCATCCCTGGTGGAGTCCACCGTTCCGGTGAAGGCCTTCACCGCCTTGACGCTGCCGAGTTGGTCTGGCTGCAGGACCAGGCTCTTCAGGCTGTCGATCCGGCCGAGAGCCAGCTTCGGAAACTGGAACTTGTCCCGGGCCCATTGCTCGGTTTCCCCGAGGAGTCGTCCTGCCGGGCTATTGGGATTGGCTGGACGAGCCGGCGCCTTCCGCGAGGTGAAGAAGCGGAGGCCGGAGAGCCTGAGCTGGTCAACGAGGATCTTCTTCTCCGCGAGCGGCACCGGATCGAGGTCGAGGGTGATCGTCCCGGCCTGGACCAGATCGCGGTTGGGGTTCCGGGGATCGGCGATGGCGAGGTCCCCGATGTCCACCGCCGCATCCGCCTCGCGGATCCGGAGAGATCCGATGTCGACTTCCGTGCCGAGGATCTCCGACAGGCTGGATTCGGCCTGGGAGCGCACGAACGAGTCCGCAAAGACGATCCACAGGACGACGAGGAGCACCAGGAAGAGCAGCAGCGGACCTACGGCCCGCCAGCGGAAGAGCTTGAGGCGCTGGCTCATTGCGGCACAAACCAGGAATAGATGTTGTAGGCCTTGGAGGCCTTGAGCGCCTTCATGAATTTCGAATTCAGCACGCGCGACCCATAAGTCGCCCGGTAGTGCGCGATGGCGCGCTTCCCCAGAAAGTAGAGCGGGGCGGTGACGACCAGCCACACGACAAAGCTCCCCAGAGTGACGCTATTGTGGAAGTTGGTGTACGGCAGAAGCGGAATGTTGTACCAATCAGTCCACAGCCCCCGGAGGGCGGGCGCCGAAAGCAGGGCCAGGCCGATTCGATCGAAGAGTGGATCGAGCAGAAACCCCACTGGCGTGAAGAGCGCCATGCCGAGCATCCCGCCCCCGAAGGACACGTTGAGGAGCATGACGGCGGCGAAGAGCACCAGGTTATGGGCGCTGAGGAGCGGTGTGAGCCCGATTCCGGCTCCGAGCATGATGCCCGCAGCCACCTGCCCCGGCGTTCCCTCGGAATGCAGGGTCTGGAACAGCGACTGGAGCAGCTTTAGGATGGTGAGCATGGATGGAACTTAGAGGGGACCTCAGAGGGACGGGAAGGCGGCGGCCGGGGGAGAGAGGCGGAAGAGGGGAATGGCGGACGGCGGTGTGCCGTCGGTCACGGTCCGGCGTGGGCGAGCGGATCGAGGCATGCCTCGTCCCGATGGACGCGATAGATGTACCTCGAGTCGATCGCGCTGGTACCCCCCCAGCTCAGGACGCCGGGACACCGCGCGGCGATCGCCTCCAAATCGCCCATGATACCGGGTAGGCGAAGCCCGACGATCACGTAGTTGATCGAATCCCGCAAGATGTGTGTCGCGAGATACTGCCCCGGCACGGTGAAGACACTGGGCTGGATGCGGCTCTCGGACGGGTTGGCGGGGAGGGTGCTCCGCCCCGAGTAGAGATAGATGCCGGGATGATTGTCGATCATCAGGCGATCCGTGGGACGGGTGTTGTCCCGCACCCAGCGCGACGCATGCACGATATACCGCGAGCTGAGAAGCAGGACGTAGCCGGGAGTGAAGAAGGTGGGCGGCCGTCCCTCCACGAACGCGTCGACCGCTTCGCGACGCACGTCGCGCTGGCGAAGCAGGATTGTCGCAGCGATCAGGGCGCAGGCGTACCCGAGGCTCCGCCTGACCGCGGGCGGCCAACGCGGCAGAAGCGGCGCCAGGGAGGCCGCGGCGGCGAGGCCTAGAAATGGGAGCACCGGGAGGAGCAGGCGATCCTGGACCCATGGCCAGACTGCCACCACGGCTGCCCCCCCCAGCGCGGAAAGTGCCAGAAGCGGTTCCCGTCGGATCGCGAAGACCGCGCCGATGACGGTGCCCCCCAGGATCAGCAGCGCGAGTCCCCACCCCAGCGGGCCAACGGAACTGAAATACGCGCCGAAATGTGAGAGATAGAACCCCAGGTTTACCGGGATCCCGCCGATCAGCGCCGCGAGCTCTCCCGCCCCGCCACCCTGCACCCAGCGCAGATACGGGCTCTCGTCCGGAAGGGAGGAGACGGGGCCCCGGACCACCAACGCCGAGTGGTAAAGCTGCCAGATCCCGAGTGGCACGATGCTGGCTGCCAAGGCAACCACCCGCTCGAGGGCAGAGAATCTCCGGGCGAGCAGGGCGAAGGCGATTGCGGGAAGCAACACACCGCCCTGGGTCCGCACCAGCGTCGCCGCCGCGAGCAGCAGGCCGACCGTGGCGAGCAGCACCAGCCTGCGTCGTCCGGGCATTGCGGACGAGGCCGCCGTCCAGAGGGCGACGACACCGGCCCACCCGAGGATGAACCAGGGCTCCGACAGAATGATCGAGTAGTACTGGATCGAGGCCTCGAGGAGGAACGGCAGGAGGACGAGCAGCAGCAGCAACGAGCGAGGCGCCTTGATGCGATCTCGGCCCACCCACCAGAGGAGGCTCGCGGCCAGACCGAGCAGCACGGGATGCAGCACCCCCACGATTCGCTGCACCGCCTCGACGGATCCGCCGAGTCGCCAGAGGAAGGCCAGCACCAGGGGGAACCCGGGCGGGTATTTGACCTGCACCGGCGATCCCACGAGGTGAGCGGAGTGATAGCCGTGCCCTTCGGCGAGCGCTCGGCCGAGGACCAGATAGACTCCGTCATCGTTGACCGCGCCTACCAGCAGCGCGCTGGAGAGGCTCGCCAGGAGATGGATGGCGACCACCAGCAGGCCGACCAGCACCGCCTCCACGTGCGGCTCCGGGGGGCGGACACCCCTCCAGGCGAACGTGCCGGCACGGCGCGCCGTCTCGGTTCCCGATTCACGCATGACGGGCGGGCGATCTCGATCCCAGTTTCATGGCACGCGGAGGAGGTGGAGTGGCCGGCGGAAGCACCGCGGTCGGAACCAAAGATAGGCACACGCCAGTCGTTCCAGCGCCGCCTGCCCTCCGGCGCGGGGGCCGTTTAGACTTCGGGCCCTATGCCGCGTCCCACCCCCCAACTCGAAGTCCACAAGTTTGGCGGCGCCTCCCTGGCGGACCCGCAAGCGGTCCGCCATGCGGTCGCGATCATCCAGGGTCGGCCCGGACCCCGGGTCATTGTCGTGTCGGCGATGGCCGGGGTGACCGATCTCCTGCTCGAGGCCGCCGAACGCGCCCGGGCCGGTGATGTGGTGGCCGGGTACAAGGCCGCCGCCGCCCTGCGTGAGCGCCACCAGGCGGCCGCGAGGACGCTCCTGCCCTCCGGCCAGGTGCGCAATGAGCTGCTGGCGTTCGTGGACGCCCAGGTCGATGAATTGGAGACGCTCGCCAAGGGGCTTTCGATCCTCCGCGAGCTGACACCCCGCACGAGTGATTTTGTGGTCGCCCGGGGGGAGCGGCTCTCCGCCCGGCTGGTGACCGCTGCGCTGCAGGCGGCCGGCACAAGAACCCGCTACGTCGATGCCACCGAGGTGATCCGGACCGACGCCCATTTCGGCAACGCGTCGCCGGACCTCGAGCGCACCGATGCGGCACTCCGCAAGGCGCTGAAGCCGCTGCTCTCCCAGGGCGTGACGCCGGTGGTGACTGGCTTCATCGGTTCCGCCCCGGATGGGGAGGTCACGACGCTGGGCCGCGGCGGCTCGGACCTGACGGCCTCCCTCGTGGGCCGGGCCATGGCCGCGGTCCGGGTGAACCTGTGGAAGGACGTCCCGGGGCTGCTCACCTCGGATCCACGGATCGTCCCGGATGCACGGGTCCTGCCGCAGCTGAACGTCCGTGAGGCGGCGGAGCTGGCGTACTACGGCGCCAGGGTGCTGCACCCCCGCGCGCTGATTCCGATCATCGGCCGCAAGGTCCCGCTCTTCGTACGGCCCTTCGGCGAGCCGGGTGCCCCGGGGACCGAGGTCTCCGAACGGGAGACAGCGCTGGATGTTCCGGTGAAGGCGCTCTCCAGCGCCCCCGGGCAGGCGCTCATCACGGTGGAGGGCAACGGGATGCTGGGCGTGCCGGGCGTCGCGGCCCGCACGTTCGCGGCGCTGCAGCGCGAGCAGATTTCAGTGTCGCTCATCACTCAGGCGAGTTCGGAGCATTCCATCTGCTTCTGCGTCCCCGCGGCCAGTGCGGAACGGGCACGGACCTGCCTCGCCGAGGCCTTTCGCGATGAGATCACCCATCGCGAGATCGACGGCGTCGTGGTGCGGACCG
>Ga0315273_10000067_pt1 | contig 89744 bp, 70 predicted proteins | sample YL17G02_0_MG_FD_205753 | JGI IMG/M metagenome (GOLD analysis project Ga0315273, IMG submission 205753) | Sediment microbial communities from Yellowstone Lake, YNP, Wyoming, USA - YL17G02_0 | ecosystem: Environmental > Aquatic > Freshwater > Lake > Sediment | place: USA: Wyoming | collected... | reverse complement strand
GCCGGGGGCGGGGCGGCCCGGGGGGGGGGCGGGGGGCGGCCCGCCGGGGGGCCCCGGCGGGCGTCGCCGCCGGGGCGGCGGGGGGGGGGGGGGGGGGCCGCCGCGGCGGCGGCCGCGGCGGCCGCGGCGGCCGACATGAAGACGGCCAAGGGGCGCGTGGTGGCCGTGGGCGCCCCGGCGCGCGCGCCGCCGCTCGCCACGCTCGCCGCGCTCGCCCTCCCCCCCCGCTTCCAGGCCGCGGCCGACGAGGCCGACTTTCGGGCGTGGTGGGCGGCGTCGCGGTGGCCGGCCGACGCCGCGGTCGCGGTCGCGGCGGCGGCCGTGGCGGCGGCGCGCGCCGCGGCCGCGCACGCAGGCGCCGCGCCCTGGGCGCCGGCGGCCGAGGCTGCCGCGTTGGCGCTGTTGGCGACGCTGGCCGCCCTGCTGCGGCCCAGGGAGGGCGTGCGCGGCCCGGTCGCCGCCGCCGCGCGCGCCGCGCGCGGCGCCGCGCTCGTCGCCGCCGCCGCCGCGGGCGCCCCCGCCCCGGCCGCCGCGGCCGCGGGCCCCCTCCTGCTCCTGTCGCTGGCGGGCGCCTCCCTGGCCCCCTGGCACCTCGTCGGCGACGTCGCGACCCTCGTCGCCGCGCTCGCCGCGCCCCCCGCCGGCGCGGCCGCCGCCGCCGCGCGCGCCCTGGCCGGCGTCGCGCTGCCCACCCTCATCCTGCTCGCGCACGAGCGGCGCATGCGCGCCGACTACCTGGACGCCGCGCCGCGCCGGGTCGCGAGCGACTGAGCGCCGCGCCGGGGGCCAGGAGCCCCGCCGCCGTGGCCGCTCGCCAACGACACCAACCAACATTCTTTCTGCATCGTCGAAGATCGGGCTGCCGGCCTGGGGGCCGGCAGCCCGATGCCTCTGCCGGCCCCCAGGCCGGCAGAGGGTGCGGGGCGAGAGGGACGGGGGTGCGCGCGCCCCCCCCCCCCACACACACACACACACCCGCACACGTCTCGCGGCCCCGCGCCCGGATGCGCGCCTCGCGCGCTCCCGCGAGAGTTTTGGCGTGATGCAACCACGACGCCACGCCGCGGCGTTCCGCCTGCGCCGTGTCTCCGCCGCCCGCATCCCGTGCCGCGCCGCGTGGCCGCCGCCGCCCGCCGCCTCCCTCGTCACCGTCCGCTTCACCGCGCCCGACGGCCGCTTCGGCGAAACGACCGTCGCGCCCGGCACCCCCCTCCTCGCCGCGGCCGCCGCGGCGGCCGCGCCGCTCGGCCTCGACGTGCCCGTGGGGTGCTGCACCGGCTCCTGCGGCATCTGCGAAGTCGAGGTGGGGCGCCGGGGGGCGACCGACGGCGTGAGCCCCGACGGCGCGACTGCGGTCGTGCGCGCGTGCGTCACCGCAGTCCCTGCCGGCTACGCGTCTGTCGACCTCTCCTTTGTGCCCGATGACGCGGCGTGGGGCGTGGACGCGTGGGACACGTGAGGGGAGAGGTGGGAGAGGAACCGCGGCCAGAGTTGCAAGCGTCCGCGCCCCCCTCAACCCCATTTGCCGCTCCGCGCCCGCATGCACACGACCGCGGCCGCCGCTCCCGCGGCCGCGCCGACCGCGGCGGCCGCCGCCAGGGCGGCGCGCGGCGCGCGGGGAGGGGCGCCGGCTTCATCGACCGCCGGGAGCCGCCGCAACGCGCGCGCGTCGGTCGTGACCCCCCCCTCCAACCCGCGCGGCAGCCCCGGCAGCCCCCCACCATTGGCCAGCGACGGCGCGGGCGACAGGCGGCCCGCGTAACCGCCGGACGGGGCGCCGAAGCCGCGCGGCGGCGCGAGCGACGACGCGGCGTCGAGCGAGTCGTACTCCGGCAACTCCGCCGCTATCGCCAGCCCCGCCCTGACCACCACCCGGTCGCTCTGCGGCCTCGCAAACAGCTCGGAAAAGGCGCGCGCGCGAAAGGCGACGAAATGGGCGGGCAGGGAGGGCGCGAGGCGGCCGAGGTGGGGGAGGGACATTGCGTCGGCCGGCGTCCGCGTGACCGCCGCCGGCCACGCGCCGTGCGGCGCGTCCAGGTGCGCGATGGACGTGGCGCGGGCGAGGACGGCGAGCAGGTCGTAGTCGCCGTAGGCGTAAAACTGGTCCCGCACATTATCCGACGCGAGCGCGACCCGCACGCCCGCGGCCGCCACCTCGAGCAGCGGCGGCACGCCCCGCCAGCGCGGCGCGCGCCTCCCCGCGGGGTCGCGGTCCTGCGTCCACTCGTTGACCAGGGGGAGGGAGACGACCGTGACACCGGCCTCCCGCACCACCGCCAGCGCGGTCGCCAGCGCGGGCGCCGGCAGGGCGGCGAGCGAGCACGCGTGCCCGCACACGACGCGCCCGCGAAACCCGCACCGCAGCGCCGCGCGCGCGACGTCGACGAGGCCGGTCGCGGCCCGGTTGCCGTTTTCGTCGACGTGAAAGTCGAGGTCGAGCGAGCGGGCGGCGGCCAGGGAGAAGGCGCGGTCGAGCAGCGCGTCCCGGTCGCCGTCGCACGTCGTCCAGTCGTCGTCCGGGTCGCCCCCGTTTTCCGCGCAGCACACGGCGGCGCCCAGGATGCCTCCGTGGGCCGCGACGGTGTCGGCGAGGGCGGCCGCGGCGTCGGCGTCGCGGAAGTGGGAGAGCGCGACGAGCGACACGCCTTGCAACTCGACCCGCCCCGCCCACCGGTCCCGCACCCGCGCAAACGCGGGCCAGGTTAGGGCCACTTGGGCGGGCGTCATGTTGATGAGGTGGGTGCGCAGGGCGGCAGTGCCGTGGGCGTAGGCAGAGGCGAGCGAAAACTCCATCCGCGCTTCAACGTCGGCCGCCGACCAGAGCGCGGCGTCGCGCGCGGTGGACCGGTCCGCGCCGGACAGGGAGCCGGTCGCGTTGCGGGAGCGCTCGCAGGTGTGGGATTTGTCTGGGACGAGGCGAGGAGGAGACGACGGGGTCGGGGTCGGGGAGGGGTGACCGGTCGCGCGCCCCGCGCCCGACACCCCTTTCACCACCACACGCCACCATGCCCTCTCTCCGCTTGCCTATGTGGGTGTGGAGGTCGCAAAAGGCGGGGAACACGATCCCGCACCGCGCGTCGACGGCCGGCACGCCCCCGCCGCCCACGCCGCCGCGCGGCTTGGCGGGGTGGACGGAGGCCACATTGCCGGCGGCGTCGACGGCGATGTCGACGTGGACGAGGGAGTCGGGGTCGGGCCGCAGCGATGGCGTGGGGCGCACGGGCGGGGAGCCGGGCGCGCCCGCCTCGCCATCCAGGCACGCGGCCGGCACGAAGCAGTTGTGCAGGATGTAGGGGGGGGGGGGGAGGGCGAGCCAGCGGTCGGGCGCCATGGCCGCGACCGACTGCGGCGGAGCGCGGCGCGGCGGCGGCGGCCTCACTCTCTCCCCCGGCCCGTCCTCCCTGCGGCCGCCCGCGCGTGCGGCGCCTGTCGGGCCGCGCGCTTCCGCGGCCCAGCGGTCGCTGGCGCGCTCCCGAGGCCAGCTTCCAATGGGGCGCGCCATGGTTTGGGTGGTGGCGTGCGCCGCCCTCCTGGCGACGGCCGCCCCGCCAACGTTTGCCGCCCCCCACCCCCTGGCCGACCTGGCGACCGCTGCCGGCGACGCCGCCCTGGCCGCCCTGCGGGACGACGCGGGCGGCGCGGGGGCGGTGCTCGCGCTGAATGCGGTGCACGCCGCCTCGCTGACGGTGGGAGCGGTGATGGTGGTGGGCGTGGAGGTCGGGCGGGCGTGGGAGCGGCGGCCAACGCCTCATTCCTTTCCTCTCTCAGTTTTCGGTCGGCCGCGAAGAGGCGCTCACCCTGGAGATCGACGGCCACCCCTTTAAACTGCTCATGCACGCCATGGACGAGCCAGAGGCGGCGGCGGCGCCGGGCGGGCGGCCGCTCGCGCTGGCGGCGGCCGCGTCGGCCGCCGCCGCGGTCGGTCGCGGCGACGGCGCCCGCGTCGCCCTGCCGCCCGCCGCCGCGGCGGCGGCCCTGTTGGACACCGAGCCTGCCTCCTCCACCCCCTCCCGGGGCGCCCCCGCGCCCCCCGACTCGCTCGCGCTCGCGCCCTTTGTGCTCGCCGGCCCGCTCCTCCTGTGCCTCACCCACCCCGGCCCCCTCGCCCTGCGCCTGCCGCGCCATGTGGACGTGCCACACGCGACGAGCGTGGCCGTGCCGGACGGCGCGGCGGTGCGCGTCGTGGGCGCCGCGCGCGCGACCCTCGCGTCCGCCCTCGACCTCGGCGCCCCGTCCCCCGCCTGGTTGGCGGCCGCCTATGGCGAGCCCGTGGCCGGCGTCGCCCCGGGCGCGCCCGTGTCGCCCGGCGCGGGCGCGCTGGCGGCGGCGGCGGGCGCGCGGAGGGGCGCGTCGGACGAGCCTCCCGCCGTCGACCTAGACCTCGCCTCCCCCGGCGCCCGCCTGGAGCTGGCGTCCCTGGACGGCTCCCCGGTGCGCCCGCTGCGGGCCAGGGCCATGGGGGAAGGGCGGGTGGAGCTCGTGCCGCGCGGCGGGAGCGAGGTCGAGGCCGAGGCGGGCGACGCCGACGCCGACGCCGCCCCGCTCGCCCCCGCCTGGGCCTGGCCCCTGGTCGACCTCACCGGGCCCTCCCTGGCCCGCGCGGACGCCGCGCTGGCCGAGCTGGTGGCGGCCGCGCGCGCGGCGCGCGCGGACACGCGCGCGCCGCCCGCCGCGCCGCGCCTGCGCCTCCAAAAGGCGGGCGCGGAAGCGGTCGCTTTTGTGCGCGTCAAGTTTGACGTGACGCGCACGATCGGCGGCGGCGAGGAAGAGGGGAGCGTGGTTGCGGCGCCCGGCGCGGCGTCGGCCGCGGCCGTCGCCGCCGCCCCCACCACCCACCGCGAGTCATGGGAGGCCCTCGTCCGCGTCGCCCCCCCCGACGCGCCCGGCGGCCCGCCCCGCCTCGCGGCCCTGCGCGCGGAGCGGCTGCCCGGCGTGGGCGTCGCCGCGGGCGGCGGCCGCGTCGTGTCGGTCTCGCTCGGCGCGCGCGCGTTCCTGGCCGCCGCGCGCAACGCGACACTGCCAGAGGCTGGCGGGCACGAGTTTGTGTACCCGCCGGCGGGGCTGGCGGGTTTGGCGTGACGGAGGGGAACGCGAGGCGCAGGGGTTCGCGTGCAACCCACCGCTGCTCCCTCGTCACACGTCGAGCACAAAGTTGAGCTCCCGCAGGTCGGCGGCGACGCCCTTGCCCCGCTTCTGGACCGATGCCCGGATTTCGGCCTGGGGAGGCAGACCAGGGTGGGGAGGGTTCGGGTTGGGGTTGGGGTCTCAAGGGGGAGCGTCGGCCGGTGGACCGCCGAGCCCGCGCCCTCGCCCGCGCCGCCCCTCCCACCTCCCCTCCTCTGCTCACCCCGACCGTCCACGGCACGTCCAGCCCTGGCACCCTGAGCGTCGCGAGCGGCATGCCCTTGGCGCCCGCGACCGTTTTGCCCGCGGCCAGCGCCGCCGCCGCCGCCGCCGCGACCAGCGGCGGCGGCGACACGTCGTCGATATCCACGCCAAACACGGGGCGCCCGTCGGCGTGCGCGCCGGCGACGAGGCGGAGGAGGACCGACGCGCCGGGCAGGCGCACTCGGAACGCGTGCGACGCTTGGACCAGGCCGGGGGAGGAGACGCGCAGTTGGGCCAGAGGGCGGCCGCCTTTGGACTCGATCTGTGGGGATGGGTGTGTGTGTGTGTGGAGGGGGGGCAGCAGTCGCTGGCTCCGCGACCGCCAGAGCGACTTTGAACGCAGCGCCCCGCCCCCCGCCCCACCCGCTCCCCCCCTTTCACATTGTACGTCAACGCCGCGTGGCGCACCACTTCCCCCGACCGCAGGTCGGCCGCGACGCCGAGCTCCCCGGTGAGCCCGGGCGCCAGCGGCACCAGCTTCCGCACGCGCACCGCGTGCCGCGCGTCGGGCGCGGCGGCGAACACGCCCAGGAAGCGGGGGGGGGCGGCGAAGGTCGGGAGGTGGGCGGCGGAGGGGTGGGCGGACCCCGAGCGCAGTGCGGGGGCCGCGCGGTCTGTCATCGGGGGGCGGGCGGGTCGTGCGAGATGCGGCGGGCGGCCTGCGACGGCGCGGGCAGCGCCCGGCCGGCGGCAGAGTGCGCCGGCGCAAGGCCGGCAGCAGTCCCGACGCCGGGGAGGGCGCGGGCGCCCGCATCGCGCGACCCCGCCCGCCCCATGCTCACCGTCGCCATCGTCTACTTCTCCCTGCAGGGCCGGCTGGTCACCCTGGCCAACGTGATCGCTGAAGGCGCCAAATCGGTGGGCCGCGACGGCGCGAGGGGGGTCGGATGGGCGCGCGGCGATGCCTGTGACGACCCTGGATGGCGCACACATGCTCTGGCCGCGGCGGACGCGGCGCGCGAGGCGCGGCGGGCGCCAAACGCCGGCGCCGGCCGCGACCCCGGTCACCCCCCTCGTCCCCGCAGGTCCCCGGCGCCCGCGTCTCCGTCTACCGCGTCCCGTCCCCCGTCCTGGACGACGCCGCCTTTGAGGACGGCGTGCTGGACGCCCCCCTGGCGACGCGGTCCGCGGTCGAGGCGGCCGACGTCTTGATTCTGGGCGCGCCGTCGCGCCAGGGCGCGCCCTGCGGCGAGATGCGCCTCTTCCTCGACTCGCTCGCGCCGTTGCAGGCCGCCCCCGGCGGCCCAGCGCTGCGGGGCCGGGTCGGCGCGGCCTTCACCTCGGTCGGCGGCGCCGACCGCGGCCCCGGCGGCGCCGAGACCGTGCTCGCCTCCCTCCACGCCTGGTGCCTGCACCACGCCATGGTCGTCGCCGGCAACCCGCCGTCGCCCGCGATGGCGGGAGCGGCGGGCGCGACGCCGCTCGGGGCGGTGGTGGTGGCCGGGGGGGCCGCCGGGGGGGGGGCGGGCCTCGAGCCCGCGGAGGTGCGCCTCGGCTACGCCCTGGGCCAGTGGGCGGCCCAGGTGGGGTCGCTGCTGCACGACGCGGCCGCGCACGGGCCCGCGCCGCCGGCGTCGCCCGGAGGGTGAGGGGCGGGGAGAGGCGCGCTGCCGCGCCGAGCCAGGCGCCCGCGCGTGCAAAAAACCACCCCCCCCACACAAAACGCCGGGCCTCGTCACACGCGCGCGGCGGCGGCCGCCCCGGCAACAAAAATCGAGTGGACACCCCACCCCACCTGCTCCCTCCTCTCATTTCTTCTTGTTCGCCACCGTCTTGGCGCGACCCTTGCGCGTGCGCGCGTTGGTCTTGGTCCGCTGCCCCCGCACCGGCAGGTTGTTGATGTGGCGCCGGCCGCGGTAGCAGCCAATCTCTTTGAGGCGGCCGATGTTGAGCGCGACGAAGCGGCGCAGGTCGCCCTCCACCGTGAACTTGTCCACCTCGTCGCGCAGCGTGGTCAGCTCGGCCTCGGTCAGCTCCCGCGTGCGCTTGTTCTCGATGCCGGCCTTGGCGAGAATCGATTTGGCGATCGTCGGGCCGACGCCGTAAATGTATTGAAGGGAGAACTCGACCCGCTTCGCGTTGGGGATCTCCACGCCGGCCACGCGCGCGGCGACAACGTGCAGGGACGCGCGGCGGGACGGCAGGGGGCGGGCGGGCGCGGGGCGGCGGGGCTGAGGGTGGAGGTGGGTGGTCGGCCGCAGCCGCCGCGGCGCGGCGGGCGCGGGGAGGGGCGGTCGGGCCGGGCCTCCGGCCGGTGACGCGCGAGCATGTCGCCCGCGCGGCGCGGGGTGGCCGGGCGGGCGCAATGCGGGCGGTGGCGGGCGTGGCGGCGGGCGGCGCGGCGCGGCGGCAGCGGGCGGCGCGGGTGGACCGCTGCGGGCGTGCGCCGCGCCGGCGCCGCCCCCGGCGGCCGCCTCGCCTTTGTCGCCACCCTGCGGCCGGGCGGCGGCCTGCGCCTGGCCGCGTCCGCGCCCGCGCGCGGGCCGCCGGCGCGCGCCCCCCAATCCGCCCTTCGCCCACCTGCGCGCCGCCCAGCGACATGCCTCCCAGGCGGGCGGACAGGGCCTGCATGGCGGACGGGCTCCAGGGATGAGCGTGGGAGTGGGAGAGGTGGCGGTGGTCGCGCGCGGTCGTCAGTCTCACTCTTCGAAACGCCGCCTCCCTTCACCCGTCTCTCCTCCATGATGACCCGCCCGCGCACGCTGCTCCTTCTCGCCCTCGCCGCCGCCGCCCTCGCCCAAGCCGACGTCGCGGACGCCGCCAAGCGCGCCAAGAAGGTCAAGGCCGATACGACGGTGACTGACAAGGTAAGAGAGGAGCGAGGGTGGAGGCTGCGGGGTCTCAGGGCGCGCGCGTGGCCGGCACAGGCTCCCCGTCATTGGCGCGCACGATCACCGCCCGCCCGCCCTCCTCCATCCCGCCACGACCCCCCACGCGCGCCCACCAATCAGGTCTACTTTGACGTCGAGATCGGGGGCGAGAAAGCTGGTGCGCGGAGAGAAAGGAGGAGGGGGCGCGATGGAAGGCATCGCGCCGGGCGCCCTCCCACCCCCCTCCCACCCTCCTCCAGGCCGCATCGTCATGGGCCTGTTTGGCAAGACCGTCCCCAAGACCGTCGACAACTTCCGCGCCCTGTGCACGGGGGAGAAGGGCGTCGGCAAGGTCTCCGGCAAACCGCTCACGTACAAGGGGTCGACCTTCCACCGCATCATCCCCAAGTGAGGGAGGAGAGGGGAGAGGAGAGGGGGTGGGGGCGTTTTGTGTGTGGGGGGGAGGGCGCGCGGCGTTCCCCGTGTCCTCGCCGACACCCCCGCGCCCCGCCTCCCGCCTCCCCCCCCCCGCAGCTTCATGATCCAGGGCGGCGACTTCACGCACGGCACCGGCACCGGGGGCGAGTCCATCTACGGCGCCAAGTTCGAGGGTGGGAGGGGGAGAGGGGCGGGCGGCGGGGGACGAGGGCGCGGCCCGCGCGCGCGCGCACCCCTCCCGACCCCGTCCCTCCTCCCTCAGACGAAAACTTTGCCCTCGCCCACACCGAGCCCGGCATGCTCTCCATGGCCAACTCGGGCCCGGACACCAACGGGAGCCAGTGCGTCGAGGGTCGGGGGGGCGCGCCGCGCCACCGTTTCCCTCCACACAGCCCACCAAACCACCCCACCCTGTCGCCCTCTAGGTTCTTCATTACCACCGTCGTGACGTCCTGGTTGGACGGCCGCCACGTGGTGTTTGGCAAGGTGCTGGAAGGCATGGACGTGGTCAAGGCGATCGAAGCGGTCGGCACGCCGTCGGGGACGCCCGCCAAGACGATCAAGATCGTGGCGTCCGGCGAGCTCAAAAAGTGAAGGGCGAGAGAGATGCGGGGTGGGCCTCTGTGGTTGCAGACGGCGCGCGGGCGCGACCTCAAAACCGGCCCGCTCGCTCTCCCGTCGCCCTCTCGCTCGCCCTCGGCCTCGACGGCTCCCTCCTCTCTCTCATCTCTCCCTCCCTCCCAAACAACCCTTTTCACGCCCCCTGCCCCGCGGAGTTGGCGTCCCAGTCGTAAGGGGCGTACGCGAGCCGCGGCGGCGCCCCCCCGTCGCCGAGCATCCGCCCGACCGCCGCGGCGGCCGGCGGCGGCATGAACCGCGCGAGCCAGGGGAGCAAGGGATCCGCCCCGGCCGCCCGAAAGTCGCGCGCATACCATTTGAAGATCGAGGAGACGGTGACCGTCCGCCTCGACTCGTCCACCGCCGCGTCGCCGCACAGCGCCCCCATCGCGCCGTCGAGCGCGGCGTCCAGGTCGGCCGCGTCGTACACTTTGATGGGGGGGCAGGACCGGGCGCCGCAGTTGAGGGCAGCGTGGAGGCGGGGGTCGAGGGTGGCGAGCGCGAGCGTGGCGCGCGGGTCGCTGCGCGAAAAGTGGGTCCCCCACGGCAGCCGCAGCACGCCCGCCAGCGACGCCACGCTGGGCGCGTTGCGGCGCAGCACGCCGTGCTCCATGTCGTCCGCGGCGAAAGGGAGGCCGCCGACGTCATACGTCGAGACTTGAGAATAAAATTTTGCGCGCTCGCCCGGCGTCGCGCCGGGGCCGCCCCGCTCCGCCACCGCGTGCACGACGACCGCGTTGTAAAGGTTGACGAAGAGGGCAAACCGTTCACGCGCGGGGAGGGCGGCGAGGGACGAAAGGGGGACCGCTTGCAGCTCGGCAGCGGCCGCAGCATAGTCGGCAAAGGCGGGGTCGGCCGTCAAAGCCCCGTAATCGACGCCCCTCCCATCGGACGCCAAGTGGGCGTCGTAGAGCGCCAGGATGCGCGCCCGCAGCGACGCGGCGACCGCGGTCGGCGGCCGCGCAGCGCCGACCCACGCGAAGCGCGCGTTCAAAGGGGCGGCCGGCGGGGCGCGAGGGGCGCGCCGGGCGAGAAGGAGGGGGGCGTCGGGGTCGGAGGTGGCCACGAGGGCGCCGGGGGCGGGGTCGGGGCGCGGCACGCCGTGCGGCGGCGCGACCAGGCGCGCGGCCGCCAGGTCCTGGAGCAACGCCGCGGCGTCCTTGGCATCCAGCGGCGTCTTTTCGGGGCCGCCGCGGGCGGCGAGCCAAGCAAGAACGACGCCCGTGCCCACTGGGCTCCCCGCCGCCGCGTCGGCCGACACCGGCGACCCGCCGCGCACGCCCGCCAGCCTCGATTCCACCGCTTTCACCTCATCGTACCGCTCCTTGCTCATGCTGGGCGGCCGCAACCCCGCGTCCGGGTCGCGCGTCGCGCCCGGCGCCGCCGCCCCCAACACCGCCGCCACGCTCGCCGGCAGCGGCGCCAGCCCCGCGGCCGCCGCCATCGCGGCGGCCAGGGCGCCATTGGCCAGCGCGGCCTCGGTCTCGTCGCAGCCGCCGAGCAGGCGGCCGCCGACAAAGACTTGCGGCACGGACGCGCGGCCGGACGCGGCCTTGACCGCGGCCAGGGCGGCCGGGGAGGCTGCCAAATCCACCTCGGCGTACGCGATGGACGCGGCCGTGAGCACGGCCTTGACGCGGGCGCAGTAGGGGCAGCCGGCGGTGGTGACCACGGCGACAGGGGCAGGAGGGGGAGTGCCCGCGGGCGGCGCCGCGCCCGTGGCGGAAGCACCAGGAGCGATCGCGGTGGGCGGCGAGGGCGGCATGCGGGCGCGGAGGGGCGTGGTGGCGCGGCAGGCTCGGCTCGGAGCGGCGCGCGTGCCGCCAATCGGGGGGCGCCTAGACGCGCGCGCCGCGGGCGGGGGCGGCCGCATGTGCCCCGCGGCGGGCGCGGGGGTCGGGGGGGGGGGGGCGGCGCGCCGGGAGGCTCGGAGAGTGAGGGCAGAGGCAGCGCCCGACCCCGCCCTCCCTCCACCACGTCTCTGTGGGCCCGTGCTTTCATTTCACTGCTTGCGGCGTTTGCCGCGGCTGCCGCCACCCCCCAGCTTGCCCCGCCCGCGGCCGCCGCCCGCGTCGGCTGTGCGCGGTAGAAAGGCGGGGCCCGCCCCACCCCCTCTTTTGCTCTCCCCAACCCTCCCGCCGCGGTCGGGCACCGCGCCGACCGTGACCCGCTTGATGGCGGACGTCGTGGAGAGGGCCGACGTGCGGCCGCCGGCGGCCAGGAGGTCTCCCAGGGTCACGGCAAAGGCGGACGGCGGGTCGACCGCGGGCGGCCCGCCAAACGTTGCCACCGCCGCGTCGACCGCCGCGCCCGCCGCGGCAGCCGCGCGGGCGTCCGCCATCAGGCGGGGGGAGCGCAGCATGGAGCGCAGGGTGACGGCCGCGCGGCCGGCAAGGAGGCGGCGCCGCAAGCTGTACTCTTCCTTCAGCGCGGCGCCCACGTCGGCAAGAATCGCTAGCGACGCCGGACTCATGTTCGCCCGGTCCGCCACCGGCGCCGCATCAAAGCCGGGCGGCAGCGCGGCCGCGAGGCGCGCGGCCGCGGCCGCGGCGGCCGCGGCGGTCACGGCCGCCGAGTCTGCCCGCCCTCCCGCACCCAGCAGGGACGCGACGCGGCGCAGAGCGGCCGACGCGGAGACGGCGTGGGCGGGCGGGAGCGTGGTGGGCGGCGGGGCGGGCTCCGCCTCCGGCGCGCGTTTGTGCGCGAGCGCGGCCGCCGCGGCGCGCGCGGCCGCCCGCTCGAGCGCGGCCAGGCGGCCGCAGTCGGGTTTGCCGCCGAGCGCCACCGCCAAGCCCCCCAGCGCGGCGTCCAGGTCGGCGGGCGGCCGCGAAGGCGCGGCCGCTGCGCGCAGCGCCCGCGCCGCCGCCACAAGGGCCGGTGGCGCGCCGCTGCCAGCCAACGCAGCCGCCAGGGACGCCGCCATCGCCCGCATGGGGGCGCGGGCGGTGGGGGAGAGCACGTCGTCCTCGGTGAGCGACGACGCGAGACTGGGGCGGGGGAGGGCTGTGCGTCGGCCGCAATCTGGGGCCCGCGCCCCATGGATGCGTTGATGGGGCGTCTAATCCGGCGCCCACGCCGCCGCCGCCCGCGTCGCGCCCAACCCCGACCGCGCGCCGCGGCCGCCGCCCTCCAGCCTCACCCCAGGCTCGTCAGCAGGTCCACGACGTCGCTCGCGCGGTCGTCCATGCCGGCGGTGCGGCGCGGCCGGCGGCGACTAGCTCGGCGGCCGGCGCCGGGATGTGTGCGGCGCGGCGCGCCGATTCTGCTCGCCGCACTCCACCTGGAGCGCCGCGCGCCCCGCCGCGACCCCACTCCCCCCCCCCCCCCAAATCCAGCGTCGCCCCATGGCGCCCCCCACGGGAGCGGGCGGCGGCGCCCCCCCCCCCCCGGACGCATACCATGCCGGCGCCGCGGTCTGGGTCGCCGACCCCGCGTCCGCCAAGGCGACGCCGTCCGGCCGGCGCGCGCCCGCGGTGTGGCTGCAGGGCACGGTGGTGGCGTTGGAAGGGGAAGGTGCCTCGCTCGCCCTGACTGTCGACGTCGGCGGCGGGCGCTCGCTCGCCGCCCCGGCCGCCGACTGCCCCCTGCAAAACGGGCGGGATGACACGCTGGACGATCTGGTGCGGGCCGACTTTCTGCACGAGCCCGGGTGAGGAGGGAGGAGGGGCGGGGAGCGCGGCGCGCGATGGGCGCGGCCTGCCACGGCGGTGGCGCGCCGCCGGAGGCCCCCGACCAATGCGGGGCGTGATTTGGGGAGCATTTGGACGCGCCTTGGAGGAGGGCATGGGGCAGCGGCGGCCGGCGGCCGGCGGCCGGCGCACGCTGGCGCGCCGCGCGCTCACGCCCGCGGTCCCTCTCCCTCCTCTTCCCAGCATCCTGCACACCCTGCGCGTGCGGTACGAGCTCGACATGATCTACACCTACTCCGGCAACATCCTGATCGCGGTAGGGAGAGGAGGGGAGGAGGGTAGGGAGGGAACGCGGCGACCGCGCGCGCGGCGCCGCCCACCGACAACCATGTCATCTCTTTAGGCCAACCCGCACAAGCGGCTGCGCCACCTGTACGGCCCCCGCACCATGGCGAGTTACCGCGGGGCGCCATTGGGAGAATTGTCCCCTCATTGCTACGCCGTCGCCGAGGCGGCCTATGCCGCGATGATGATCGACGACGCGCCGCAAGCCGTTCTCATATCCGGCGAGTCGGGCGCGGGCAAGACGGAGACGGCCAAACTGGTCATGCAGTACCTGGCGGCGCGGGCCGGTGGGGGTGGTGGGGACGGTGGTGGGCGGTCGCGCGAGGCGGCCGCCGCGCCCTCGCTCCCGCCCGACGCGGGCTCCGCCCCCATCGAGGAGCAAGTCCTGGAGAGCAACCCCCTCCTGGAAGCCTTTGGCAACGCCAAAACGGTGCGCAACGACAATTCTTCGCGGTTTGGAAAATTCGTAGACATCCAGTTTGACGTCGCGGGCCGCGTCAGCGGCGCGTCGGTCTCCACCTACCTCCTGGAGCGGTCGCGCGTCGTCTCGGTCGCGCCCGGGGAGCGCTCCTACCACGTCTTCTACCAACTGCTGGCCGGCGCGACCAAGGCGCAGCGCAAAGCGTTGCGGCTCGACGACGCAAACCCCTCTGCCTACGCCTACCTCGCGTCCACCCCCGGCGCCTCGTACACCCTGGCCGACGTCGACGACGGCGCCGCATTCCGGGCCACGCTGGCCGCGATGGCGGTCGTCGGCCTGGCGCCGGGCGACGTCGACGCGGTGTTGCGGGTCGTCGCCGCCGTGCTCCACCTCGGCAACGTCGCCTTTGCGCCCGACGGCGACGGGGCAAAGCCGGCCGGCAAGAAGGCGAAAGCCGCTCTGGACGCGGCGTGCGAGCTTCTGGGGGTCAAGAGTGAGGCGGCGCTCAAAGCGCTCACCACGCGCAACATCGACGCGGCGACCGAGCGCATCGTCGCCCGCCTCTCCCCGACCGCCGCTGCCGAGTCGCGCGACGCCCTGGCCAAGACGCTGTACGCGCGCGTCTTCGACTGGCTCGTCGCCGCGGTCAACCGCCGCATCTGCGCGCTCGGCGCGGGCGGCGTGGGCGGCGGGGGAGGGGGTCGGTCGATCGCCATTCTCGACATCTACGGTTTCGAGTGTTTCGACGACAACTCTTTTGAACAACTGTGCATCAACCTGGCCAACGAGCGGCTGCAGCAACAGTTTAATGCCCACGTCTTCAAAGGGGAGCAGGCCGAGTACGCGGCCGAAGGGATTGATTGGTCTTATATCGACTTCATCGACAACCAAGAAGTGCTGGATTTGTTGGAGGGCGGCAACGGTGCCGCAGCTGCCGCGGGCGGCGTTTTTCCTCTGATCGACGAAGCGTGCCGCCTCCCGCGCGCGACCGCGGGCGACCTCGCCCACACGCTGCGCACCCGCCTCGCCGCCCGCCCCCGGTTCACCGCGCCCAACCGCCCGCCCGACTGCTTCGCGGTCGATCACTATGCGGGGCGCGTGGTCTACTCGGCGGCGGCGCTCATGGCCAAGAACCGCGATTTCGCCGTGGCGGAGCACGCGGCGCTCGTACGCACGTCGTCCGACGCCTTTGCCGCCGCGCTCTTTGACGACGCGTCCGAACCCGGCGACGCCGCCGCGCGATCCTCCCGGTCGGCCTTCAAGCTCAACTCGGTCGGCGCCCAGTTTCGGCGGCAGCTCGGCGGGCTGATGGCCGCGCTCGCCGAGTGCCACCCGCACTACATCCGCTGCGTCAAGCCCAACCCCGCGTCGAGGCCGGGGTCGTTGGACCCGCCGTACGTGCTGGATCAACTGAGGGCCGGCGGCGTTTTGGAGGCGGTGCGCATCGCTTGCGCCGGGTTTCCGACGCGCAAACCGTTTCGCGCGTTTGCAGCGCGGTATGGGCTGCTGCTGCCGGGCGGGCCGCCGGGCGCAGCCGCGCTGGACGCCATGGACGACAAAGAGGCCGCCAGCGTCGCTCGGTCCCTTCTCACGGGCGCCCAGATGGAGGGGTGGCAACTCGGCGCGACGCGCGTCTTTCTGCGCGCGGGCCAACTCGCGGTGCTGGAAGGCGCCCGCGGCCGCCGCCTGGCCGACGCCGCGCTCGTCATTCAATCCGCCTGGCGCGGCGTGGCGGCGCGGCGCCAGCTGGCGGCCGCGCGCGCGGCGGCGACGGTCATCGCGGCGCACTGGCGCGGGCGGACGGCGCGGCGCGCGACGCTCGCCCTCAAAGGCGACGCCGCCGCGCGCACCATTCAAGCGGCGTGGAGGGCCCGGGCCGCTCGTTCCGCCTTTCTGGCTCACGTCGCCAACCGGCGCGCGACGACGGTGCAGCGCTACGCGCGCGGGTGGCTCGCGCGCGCGCGCTTTCGCCGCGCGACCCAGCTCGGCCAGCGCCAAGCTGCGCGCGCCGCGGCCGAGGCGCGCCGGGTCGATGCGGCGACGGCGATCCAGGCCGCCTGGCGCGGCAAAGCGGGCCGCGCCCGCGCCGCCTCGCTGCGCGCCGACGTTGCGCGCTGGGCCGACGCCGAGGAGACGCGCTCCTTTCTCGAGGCCCAAGTCGCCCAGCTGCGCACCCAGCTCGCGGCCGAGCGCGCGCGCGCGGACGACGCCGACGCTGGGCGCGCGGCGGCGGCGTCGGAAGCGGCGGCGGCGCGGGCAGAGACGGCGGCCGCGAAAGAGGCGGCGGCCGCAGCGGTGGTCGCGGGCGAGCCTGCCCCCGACGCCGTCCCGGCTGCCGCCCTGGCCGAGCTCGAAGCCGCCCACGCGGCGGCAACGGGCGCGCTGCGCGAGGAGCTCGACCTCGCGCTTGCGCGCACGGCCGCGTCGGCCGACGCCGCGCACGCGGCCGACGTGCGCGCCGCCGAGGCGCGCGCCGAGGCAGCGTCCGCGCGGGCAGCCGCGGATAATGCCGCAGCTGCGCTGGCGGCGGCGACGGCCACCTCTGCCCGCTCCGCCGACGCCGCGCGCTCCGCCGCCGGCGAGTACGCGTCTGAGCTCGCCGCCAAGGACGCCGCCGTCGCCGCCCTCTCCTCCGAAGCCGCCTCCGGCCGCGCCATGATGCAGGCCGAGATCGACGCGCTGCGCACGGCGATGGAGGCCGAAGTCGCGTCCGCGCGCGCGGCGATGCAGGCGCGCCTCGACGAAGCTGTGGCCGAGGCCGAGGCCAAAGCCGCCGGCCTGCGCGACGCGCGCGAGAAGAACGTGCACTTTTCGGCACGCGTCGTCGCGCTCAACTCGCGGGTGGCGGCCCTGCAGAAGGGAGCGCGCGACGCGGCGGCGCGCGAGCGCGAACTCGCCGCCGAGCTCGACGCCCTGCGCGCCGCCCTCGCCGCCGGCGGCCGGTCGCCCAGGGGTGGTGGGATGGTGGCCGACGGCTCGCCCGACCGCGGCGCGTCCTCGCCCCCTCTGTCGCCCCGCCTCGCCGGCGACCGCGCCCCGGGCCGCCTCGCCCCTACCCAGGACGCCGCCCTCTCCGCCCTCGTGTCCGCCGCCATCCCGCGCCGCCTGCCCATCGTCAACATCCAGCACGGCGCGTCGCCGGGCGACGCGGTGGGCATGCCGTTTGCCGCGTGGCTCGTCGGCGAGTGCCTGCTGACGTGGGCCGCCGACTGGCGCGCGGCCGACGTCGACGCCGCGTCCAGCCGCCTGCGGGACGCCGTGCTGGCCGCGGCCGACGCCGACGGCCTGGCGACGCAAGCGTACTGGCTCTCGGCCTCGCTCGCGCTCGGGGCGCTCTTGAAGGTCCGGTCGATCGGGCGCCGCGACTGCGGCGGCCTCTTCCGCGCCGGCGACGACATGATCCAATTCGGTGGCCTGCACGCCCTGTTGGCGGCATCTGTGGCCGACGCGCTGCCGCTGAGCGCGGGCGTGCTGCTCGGGGAGGACGCCAAGAGGGCGGCGCGCGCAGCGGCGCGCGGCCGCGCACCGGGCGGCTCCCCCCGCGCGTCCGACGCCGCGTCCGCCCCCCGCTCCTACGAGGAACTGATGGCGTCCCCCTGGCAAGGCCTGCTGGGCGGCCTGTCCAACGTCCTGGAAACGCTGCGCGGCGAGGGCGCGCCGCCGCCCGCGTGCCGCGCCGTCGTCGCCGCCGCGCTGCGCGTGCTCGACGCCCACCTCATCAACGCGCTCATGCTGCGCCGGGACTGCTGCTCCACGTCAGCGGTGCGGGCGCTCGAGGCGGGGCTGGCCGACGTGCGCGCGTGGTGCGCGTACGTCGGCCCCGACTGGGCGGGCGACCCCGCCGACGCGGACGCCGCCCTGGAGCACGCGTCCCAGGCGGCGCGCTACCTGCTGGCGGGGCGGGACGACTGCGTGCGGCGGGCGGCGAAAGGGTTCGACGTCGGCCCCGACCTGCGCCGCGCGTGCCCCGCGCTCACGCTCGACCAGGTGTACCGCCTGACGGAGCACCACCACGACGACTGGATCGGCGGCAGTGGCGGGGGTGGGGACACGCTGGCCCTGCTGGCGACGCTGAAACGGGCGGCCGACGCGGGCGGCGACCGCGGCGACCCCCGCGGCGCCTCCCGCTCCGACGCCGGCTCGGACGACGCCGACACCCTGCTCCTCGACCCGGACGCCGCCTTTGTCCTGCCGCGCAAGCTGCTGACCGACGCGGCGCGCCACTACGTCCAAGCGCCGCGCCCCTACCACTCGGCCGCGCCGGGCGTGTCCTTGCTGGACCGCATCGAGGCCTGCTGCCGCGGCTCGGTCGCCCTGCCGGCGTCGCTGCGGGACCGGGCCGAGTTTGGGTTTCTGCTGGCCGCGCCCTGTGGGCGGTGAGAGAGAGAGGAGAAGGGGGGGAGGGGGCGCGGCTTCTTTCCCTGCAAACGCGACACAACACACCCCGCATGCACACGATGGCGTCCCACGCATTCTCTCTCACCCTGCCGCATAGACGCACACCGCTTTGTCGTCGCCGACCGACGCGAGCGCGCCGCCGTCGCCCGAAAACGCGACGCCCCACACCTGGTCCCCGTGCTCGCGCGCCGTCTGCACGCACGCGCGCGCGGTCAAATCCCACAGGCGGACAGAGCCGTCGGAGGAGGACGTGGCGGCAAAGGGCTGGGAGGGGTGGGGGGCGACGGCGGTGACCCACGACGTGTGGCCGCCCAGGGCGTCGATCAGGGCGCCCGCGGCCGCGTCGTACAGGCGGACGTGCATGTCGTCGCACGCGGTGACGAGCGTTTTGGAGTCTGGAGGGGGGGGAGGAGGGGGGGCGCGCTCGCGGCGGGCGCGCGCTCCCAACCACGCCCCCCCCCCCCCTCCACGCCACACCCCTGCCCGCACCTGGCGTGAACGCGAGCGAGCGCACGGGCTTGTGGTGCCCCGCCAGCGAGTGGAGCAGGCCGCCGGTCGCCACGTCGAAGAGCGCGACGCCGCCGTCGGCCGCGCCGCACGCGAGGGTCGCCCCGTCGGGCGAGTACGCCACAGAGAGCACGAACCTGTCCCTCCCGCGCGCCCCAGCGTCGCCGGGGTCCGGGAGCAGCATTTCCGCGACCGCGGTCGCGTCGTCGGCCGACCAGATCACGACCTTGTTCGCAGCGCCTCCCGCGGCGGCCAGCAGGGTGGCGCCCGCGGGGGACGCGCCCGCGGGGGGGAACGCGATCTGCCACGTCTCGCCGGGGGGGGTCTCAATGACGGCCTTGGTGCTGGAAGGGGGGGAGGGAGGACGACGGGAAGCGTCGGCCACGCGGTCGACGCCGCCGAGCCGCCCGCAGCATCCACGCACCACCACCCCCTCTCCCTCTCTCTCCGCACTCACGCCGAGTCTTCCAGGGACCAGACGCGGACGAACGAGTCGAGCGACGACGACGCCGCGTGCGCGCCGCCCGCGTCGACGGCCACGGACACGGCGCCCAGCGTGTGACCGGTGTAGGTGTGCGTGGGCTCGGGGGGCGACGCGCCGGGCGCGGCGGCGGCGGCAGACACGTCCCACACCTTCACCGACTCGTCGACCGACCCGGTGACCAGGGAGCGGCCGCCCGGCACCCAGGCCACGCACCAGGCCGCGTCCTCGTGCGCGTCGTCCACCTTGAGGGTGCGCGTGAGGCGCATGGTGGGGGGGGGGAGGGGATGGGGGGGGCGGCGCGCCGGCGGTGAAGGGGTCTCGCGCCGCGGCGGGTCAAGCGGCGGGCGGCGGCTGCGCCGCCGGCTTTCGCGGCGCGCGCGGGATCGGGGGCGCGAAAGGCGCCGCGGCGAGGGGGGAGTGACGGTCGCCGCCAGCGCCGCCCGCAGTCTCTGCCGGCGTTCCCGCGCCGTGTCGCGCGCCCAGGCGCTTGACACGCACACCTTCGACGCCCGCATGGACGGCAGCCGCGCCAGGGACGGCGCCCGCGGCGGTGCCGTGATGGACGGTGCGCGGAATGGGGCGCTGCGCCCTCCTCGCCGCGCGCCGCCGCCCGGCCGATGCATGGCTGACGCCCTACATGCCTTCCACAGCCTCACACGCGGGATTGGCGCCTCCCGCCCCCTCTTCCCCTCCCTCTGTCGCCGTCGGCCCGCCCGAGTTTCGCGTCGAGGTGCAGCACTGGCGCGCCGTCGCCTCCTGGACGTGGGACGCCGGCGACGATGTGTGCGGCATCTGCCGCGCGCCGTTCGACGGCGCGCCACCGGACGCCAAGTTCCCCGGGGACGACGCGCCCGTCGTGTGGGGCGCGTGCTCGCACGCGTTCCACTTGCAGTGCATCACGCGATGGCTGGGGGCGCAGAGCGAGCAGCGGTGCCCTTTTTGCCGGCGTGCGTGGGAGTTTAAAGCGGCGGACGGGCAAGGGGGGGGGGGCGGGGGGGCGGCGGGTGCGGCGCCGCCCGGCGGGTGACCGCGACCGCCCCTGTGTGCGTGTGTTTTGGTGTGCGATGGCGACTGTGCGACTGTGCGACTGGCGGCGAGGGTGGGGAGGGTCTCTCGAGCGCGCGCGGCGCAGCGGCGCGCCCCGACAGGCAGTCTCCCCGACCGCCCCCACCCCCCTCCCCCACACCCACATGCGCCGCCTCGCGCTGGCGGCCGCGCTGGCGGCCGCCGTGGCGGCGGCGCCGCCGCCAACGCCCGATTGGGCGGGCGCGCTGGGCGACGCGGCGCTCGCGAGGCTGCTCGTGGACGAACCGATGGCGCGCATTGCAGTGTTGGCCAATGTGCGGAGGCGTGAGAGTGGCGGGGGAGCGTGGGCGGCTCTTTCTCTCTTTATCACGCCGCCGACAGCGCCCTCGGCCCCGCGACCCTTAGATCTCCGACGCCGCGCCGGGCGCCCTGACGCGCACGTTCATGAGCCCTGCACACCGGCGGGCGGCCGACCAGGCGCGACAGGGGGAGCCGCCGTCGGTGTGGACTGCGCGGGGCGCGCGTCCGTGGCGCGCCCGCGTCCAACGCCGCCACCGTCCCTCCCCTCCCGTCTCTCAGCTCGTGGCCTGGTTTCACGATGCCGGCCTGGCGGACGCGCGGATCGACGCCGTGGGCAACGTGCGCGGCGGCGCCGGCCCCCCTGCCCCGCGCGCCACCCTCCTCCTCGGCTCGCACTACGACACCGTGACCGACGCAGGGGCGTTTGATGGCGCGTTGGGCCTGGCGGCCGCGCTGGCGGCGGTCAAAGCGGTCGCCGCGGCGGGCGCGGCGGGCGGGTGCGGCGCGCCGCCGCCCGCCGCCGCCTGGCGCCGCCGGGTGGAGGTCGTCGCGTTTGCGGATGAGGAAGGGGTGCGCTTTGGCACCACGTTCCTGGGGTCGGGCGCGCTGGCGCGGGGGGGGTGGGCGGGGTTTGGCGCCGCGCGCGACGCGCGCGGCGCGTCGCCGCTCGACGCGTTGCGCGAGGCGGGCCTCGCGCAATCTCTGGACGACGTTAATGCCGTTGCCGTCGACGGCTCGTCGTATCGAGGCTACGTCGAGGCGCACGCCGAGCAGGGCCCGGCGCTCGAGCGAGCGCGCGCGCGCGTCGCGCCCGTCGCGGCGATCGCCGGCCAGACCCGGCTCCGGGTCACAATAACGGGCCAGGCCGGTCACGCGGGTACGGTGCCCATGGTGAGGCGCCGAGACGCGGGGGTCGCCGCGGCAGCCGTCGTCGTCGCGGTCGAGGCCGCATGCGGCGGAGGGCCGCACCGCGGACCCTGGCCCGCAGTCGTGACACGAGCGTTGCACCTGGCGTGGCGCACCGTGCCGGCGACGGTACGCGAGGCGGTGATTGCGGCGGCGGCAGGCCTGTTCGCGCCCCCTCCTTCTCTCGCCCTCGTGTGCACAGTCGGCGAGCTATCCTTCCACCCCGGCGCCCCCAACGTCATCCCTGGCCACGCATTGTTGACCGTGGACGTGCGCGCGCCGGCCGACGGCGTCCGCGCCGCCGCCCTTGCGCGTGTCCGCGCTGCGGTCGCGCGCCTGTGCGCCGACCGCCGCGTCTCTTGCACCGTCGCCACCGTGCACGAGGCGCCCGCGTCCCAGGCCGACCCGGCGCTTACCGCAGCGCTGGCCGCGGCGGCGGCGGCGTCCGAGCGCGGGTGGCGCCGCGCGGTCGCCGCGGCGGGGGCGGTTTGGGGCGACCCAGACCCCGGCGCGGTCGCGCACGTGGGCGTGGCCACGGTGTCAGGCGCGGGGCACGACGCGCTGGCGCTCGCGGGGGCGATGCCGGTAAGGAGCAGAGAGATAAAGGGGGGTGGGCGCGTGGGCGGGCTGGCGGCCGCCGACAGCCCCGAAATCGGATCCCGGGCCGTGCCACAACCCACACGCATCCCCCCTTCCCTCCCCAGTGGGCCATGCTCTTCGTGCGCGACGCGGCCGGCGTCTCGCACACGCGCGCGGAACGCGTGCGGCCGGGCGACGTCGGTGCGGCCGCTGCAGCGTTGGCAGGGCTCGTGGCGGATCATGTGGGAGGCGAGGGACCGACGCGCGCACACTGCAAAGATTGAGGGCGAGCGCGCGAGCGTCGGGGTCGGGCTGGTCGCCGCTGCGCGCCCGCGACCGCACGCACACCCCGCGCCGCCCCTCGCGCCCCGCCCCGCGCGGGCCGCCCCCACCGCCCCACCATGTACCGCTGACATCGCCGAGCGCCCCCGCGCGCCGAGCCCCCAATGGCGTCCCCCCCGCCACCCCCACCCCCTCCTTCGTCCCCCGCCCTCCTCTCCGTCGTCGACAATTGCGGCACCTACGAATCGTCCTGCGGCTACTGCGGCGCGGCGGGGCCGACGAGCGTGAGCGTGGGGATGTGGGCGCACCGCCTCCAACCCCGAACGTACGCAGACCTCATCGACGCCGGCTGGCGCCGCTCCGGGTGCTGGCTGTACCGTCCTGAAGCGCGCACGTGCTGCCCCGCGCACACGATTCGGCTCGACGCGGGAGCGTTTGCACCGTCGCGCGCGCAGCGGCGGGCGTTGGCCCGCCTGGACGCGTACCTGGCGGGCGGCGCCCTGCCCGGTGGAGGAGGGGGCGATGCGCACAGACCGCCCCGGGGCGCGTCCCCTCCTTTCGGCGCCCCTTTCGGGGGCGGCGCCCCCCCCGCGCGCGGCGCGAGCCCGGTCGGCGGCGTGCCCCTGTCGGGCGCGGTGAGCCCCGCGGGCGGCGCCAGCCCCGAGCGGCCGCCTCCCCGGTCGGCGCGCATCCTGGGCGGGGCCAAGCGCAAGGGCACGCCCGCGGGCGCGGGCGGCGCGCGGCCGCCGCGCCGCGTCGCGTCCGGCCTGTTCATGTCAGCGTCGTCCCTGGACGCAGGGGGCGGCGGGCAAGAGGTGGCCGCGCCGCGCGCCGCGCTGGCGGCCGCGCTGGAAAGGTTGGTCGCGGCCGGCGCGCTGCCCGCCGCCGCCTACCCCCTGCCCGCCGTCGCCGCGCCGCCACCGGCCGCGGTCAAGCGCCTCTTGCTAGGCGCGACCGCGGTGAGCTCCCCGCTGGCGCTGGCGGCCGCAGCGACGGCCAAAAGGGCAGGCGCCGCGGTCGTCCCCGCGTCGCTCGCGGCCGCCCTGGCCGACGCGGCCCGCGCCGAGCTCGGGCCGGGATGGACCGTGACCTCCACGGGGCCGTACGTCAATTTCGAGGTCGACGAGTCGGTGGCGGCGACGACGCCGACGCCGACGCCCCGCCCTTCCTCCGCCTCTGCCGCCGCCGCCGCCGCCGCGTCCGTCGCCGACCGCGCCCGCCCCTCGACCGCGCGCACTCCCACGGGCCCCTCCCGCCTCGGCCCGCCCCCCCCGCCACGCGCCCGTGCGCGCGTGCGCGAACTCCGAGTCGCCACCCTCCCCCTGCCCGCCGCCGCCGCCGCCGTGCTGGCGGACGAGTACGCGCTCTACGTTGCCTACCAGACGCAGCACCACGGGGAGGCGGGGGCGGACGCGGGGGCGGCCTCGTTTCAGAGGTTTCTGGTCGACACGCCGCTCGCGCCCGCGCCCGCGGGCCCGGGCGGGCCTCCCGGGGGGTACGGCACGTTTCACCAGCAGTACTGGATCGATGGTGGGTGGAGCGGGGGCGGGAGGCGGGGCGGGGAGAGGAGAGGGTCGCGGCGGGCGCGCGTTGACCTCGCGCCTCGTTTCCTTATGCAGACCGCCTCGTCGCCGTCGGCGTCGTCGATGTCCTGCCCCGCGGCCTCTCCTCCGTCTACTGCTTCTGGGACCCGGCCTATGCGGGGCTGTCGCTCGGCCGGGTGGTGGCGCTCAAAGAGATTGCGGGCGTCGCGGCGGCCGCCGCGTCGCCGTCGCCGCCGCCGTCGCCGCCCACGTCGCCCCCTCCCCCCTCCCTCTACCGCCACTACTACATGGGGTACTACATCGCGTCCTGCCCCAAGATGCGGTACAAGGCGGAGTACGCGCCCTCGGAGTTGCGGTGCGGCGTCTCTGGCGCGTGGGTGCCGGCGGCGGCGGCCGCGCCGCGAGCAGACGCCGCGCCGCGCGCGCCGCTGCTGCTGGGTTTTGCGCCGGCGCCGGCCGACCCGGAGCGGGACAGAAGGGACGCGCTCAACGCGCTGGTGTACGTGCAGCCGGCGGGAGAGGGCGGAGGCGGCGGCGGCGGCGACAGCAGCGGCGGAAACGGCGCCGGCACCGGCGCGTCGCCCGACGCCTACCCCACCACCGCCCTCCTCGCCCCGCCCCGCCCCCCCTCAACCGGCGCTGGCAAGCTGCTACGCCTGGGTCAGCTGCCGGACGCGGTGGGCGCCGACCCCGCGGCGGTCGCCACGCTCGCGGCGCGCCTCGCGCCCTGGCGGAAAGCGGTGGGAGATGCTGCGGAGCGGGTGGTGGTGCTGCTCTGATTCAGGGGCACAGAGGGAGAGAGAAACGGCCGGCGCGCGCACAGCCGGCGGCGAGTGTGAGAAGGGAGGCCGGCGCCGCCGCCGCCGCCGCCCCTCTACCACCTCCCTCCCGCACTCACTCGCGTCAGTCTTATACACGGTCGGCGCGGGCTCGCGGCGGCGCGCTGGGCCCGCGCCAAAAAAAATGCGCGCCGTCGGTCGGCGCGGCAGTCACCAAAGCGGTTCTATCGCCTCTCGCGGCGCTCCTGCGGCGGCGGCGGTCTCTCAACGGTTCGGCTCTCGGCGTCCCTCCCGACGTCTCTCTCTCTCTCCCCCCTCCCCCCCTCCGGCGGTGTGCAAGTGGTTGTGGTGAAAGTCCGTGGCGTTATAGTGGTGGCACAGGGTGCAGGTGAAATGGTCGAGGGTGGGCGGCGCAGGCCGCGCCGCGGGGGGCGCGCGCGCGGGCCGGCCAGCGCCGGCCGCGTGGCGCCGCCCGCGGCGCGGCGCGCAAAAATAGGGTGCAGGTGTCGGGGTGGCGGTGGCGGTCAAAAAAGGCTAGGAGGCAAGTCTCCCTCTCTCCTCTCTTCACAGCGACGACGCACGGATCAGCTCCACGTACTCGTAATAGTCCAGGCCGTCGATCTTGCCGCCCCGGCGGTGGCGGCGGCCGGCGGGCGCGGCCGCCGCGCCCGCTGGCGGCGGCGTCGCGGGCGGGGAGCCGCCGTGCGGCCCTTTGCCGCCGCCGAGGGCGGGCACGCCGTCGCCGGTGGGGATGGGGATGGCGCGGGTGCGCGGGGGGCCGTAACCTGAAGAGAAGAGAGGGGCAAAAACAGGGCAGGTCGGCGAAGCGTCTGTGGCTTGGCGGCAGGCGCGCGGCACGCGCCCATGGAGGGGCCGGACCGCCTCGCCGCCCCCGCCCTCGATGCCAGCGACCGTCCACTCCCCACTGCGGGCGGCGGCGGGGGCGGGGAGGGCGGGTCGGGCCCGCATTCCCGCCCCGCCGGGGCGCGCGTCTGACGAGGACGCGCCCCGGGGGTGCGCGGGCCGCAGAGGGCCTCCGCGCCGCCGCACCGCCGCCCAGCCGCGCGCACAACGCGTTTGACATGCCCGGGCGGGGGAGTGGGGCCGCGCGGGGCCTGGCTGCGCGCCGGCGGGGCGGCAACACTCCGATCCCCAGAACCCCGCCCCGCCCGGGGCTGCGCGGCCGCCGCCGTCCCCCGTGCCACCGCGCAGGGCCACCATTCACCCCCATCTTCTATGACTCACCGGGCACGGGCCCCGAGTGGCGCCACAGCATCGACCGCACGTCCGGCCGCGGCGCCGAGTCGAGCGACGACCGCGGCGACAGGCCACCATCAAACGACGCCCCGCGAGACGCCACTCCCGCGTCGAGCGACGCGCGCCGGCCCAGGGCGGAGGCAGGGGAGGGCAGGGAGGTCGCCAGGTCCCACTCGGCGGCGGCGCCCATCGAGAAATCGTTGAGCGACGGCGACGCGGGCACGCCGGAGCGAGGGGTCGCGGGCGCGGTGGGGGCGGAAGAGCCGTCGGTCGACGGGCGGGAGAGCATGCGCTGGAGGAGCGAGGTCATGGTGGGAGGCAGGTGTGGCGAGGCGGGCGGCGCCGTCGCCGACCACTGCGCGCGCCGCCCTCCCGCCCCGACGCCCGGCGGCGCATGCTGCGGTCGCCCACCGCCACCGCCGCCACAGGTGCGAGAGCGGTGGGAGCCGTGGGCGGCGCGGGCCGGCGCCGGCCGCGGCTGACACCCCCAATCTCCGCCCCCAGGCCGCCTCGCGCAGGCCATCCACCGCGCCCACACGCGTGTGCGCGGTCGCCATCGGTCGCTGGGAAGCATGGGCAGCCCGACCGTGGCCGCCGCGGCGCCGCACGCGCCGGCGACCACCCTCGCCTGGGACGGCTCCGGTTCCCAAGCCGACCTCATGCTCCGCGACCAGGTCATCGCGGTGACCCCGGACGACGCCGCCACCGGCGGCGCGTCCAAGCGGGACGCGCACACGTTTGCCGGCGGCACCCCGTCGGGCGTCCTCCACCGCGCGTTCTCCGCCTTCCTGTTCGACGGCCGCAACCGGCTGCTGCTGCAGCAGCGCGCGCTGTGCAAGATCACGTTCCCGGGAGTGTGGACCAACACGTGCTGCTCGCACCAACTACACGGGCAGACCCCCGAAGAATTCGATTCCCCGTCCGACGTCGCCGCCGGCCGCGCCCCCGGGTCGGCCGCGGCCGCGGTGCGCAAGCTGGAGCACGAGTTGGGGATTAGGGTGGGAACGATCCCCCCGTCTGCGTTTCGTTTTGTGACCCGCCTCCACTACTGCGCGCCCGACGCGTCCTCCCCCGGCGCGTGGGGCGAGCATGAGGTGGATTACGTCCTCCTCGCGCGCGCGCCCGCGGGCGGGCTGGGGCTGGCGCCAAACGCGGAGGAGGTGGCGGACACGCGCTGGGTCGACGAGGCAGAGCTCAAGGCCATGATGGCTCCGTCCTCGGGCCTCGCCTGGTCGCCCTGGTTTCGCATCATCGCGGAGAGGTGGTTGCCGGCGTGGTGGCGCGATTTGGATGAGGTGTTGGAGAAAGGGGCGCACGTCGACGCGGCCACCGTGCACCGCGTGATGTGAGAGAGACGAGGAGCGTGTGCGTGGGGGCAAGAGAGCCGCGCCCGTGTGCCGCAGGGCGCACCGCGGCGAGTCACACGCCCGCGCTCTCCGCTGGCCGCCACCCGCCCTGCACCCCTCCTTCACTCGCCCGCCGCACGCGCCCGCCCGGCACCCGCACCGTGGCCTTGCGCCCAGTGGCGTCCCGCAGGGCAGACGCGGCGGCGGCGACGCCGCGCGCGTCGAGGCCGCGCACGGACCGCGTTTTGGAGGTCCCGTTGACGTACTCCCCGCGCACGTACGGGTGCGCGCCGGGCACGGGGTGAGTGACGACGGCCAGTTGGGGGTTGGCGGCTTCAAATGCGGGGAGCAAGGTGGCGGCAAAGTCCCTATAGGCGAAGAAGAGGGGGGGGGGGGGGGACGAGCGTGGGCGGCCGCGCCGCGCCCCAATCGCCGCCTCCCCACATACTCACTTCACACTCGCATACCTGGCCCCGGCCGAGCTGCCGCCGCGGTCGCAGAAGGCGACCGTCAGGCGCTGCAGCTGCCACACGCCGCGGCGCGCCATCGGGGGGGGGCGCAGGGGCAGTGCGCGCCCGGGAGCGGGTGTGGAATCGACCGCGTGGGCGCCTGCGTGGGGCGCGGACCGGCGGCGGGCGGGCGGGCACGGCGAGTGGAGCGGGTTAGCCGCTGGCGCCGGCGGCCGCGCACTCTGCTCCCTTCGCGGCCGTGCTCGCTCGCGGCCGGCGATCCCGTCGACTGCCGTCGCAATGCGGGCGCTGCGATGCCCGGCGCCGCCTGGCACGTGCCAACCGATTTGCGCGCGCGCCCGCCCCGCCCCCCGCGCCGCGCCCGCCCCCCGCCGCCGAGCCAGGACACACGCCACCCCCAGCGGCGCCCCGCCCCGGCCGCCCACGCCCGCACCGCGCCCCGAGGCGGCCGTGCCCGGCCTCACCCCGTTCCTGGATTCGCTCCGCTTCGGCGGGGACGGCCTCCTTGTGGCCATTGTGCAGGTGGGAGGATGGTGGGAGTGGTGGTGGGGAGGAGTTGGGTGGCGGGTCGTGTCGAGCGCACGCTCCACCCTTTCCGCGTCTCAACCCTCTCCCTCCCTCCCCCAGGACGTCGACACCGGCGAGCTGCTCATGCAAGCGTTTGCCGACCGGGCGGCCGTGAGCGAAACGCTGCAGACCGGGTGCGGGGAGGGAGACGGGAGAGGGGAACGCGCGAGCGAGCGCACGCCCGCGGCCGCCACCCTCACGCCCCGCCTCCACTCTCAGCTTGGCCACCTTTTACTCGCGCTCCCGCAAGGAGCGCTGGTGCAAGGGCGAGACGAGCGGCGCCTTTCTGGGCGTTTCGTCGGTCCACGCCGACTGCGACGGCGATTCACTCGTCTACCTGTCCACCCCCGCCGGCCCCGCCTGCCACACGGGCGCGCCGTCCTGCTGGTTTGCGGGCGCGGCGGTGGCCGGCGAGGGCGGCGGCGTGGACCCGCTGCCCGCGGGGCGCCGCGCCGCGCCGCTCTCGACGCTCCTCGCTCTTGAACGGACCATCGCCGCCCGCAAGGCGTCCCCGCCCGCCCCTGGCTCCGCGCCCTCGTGGACGGCGCGCCTGCTGGCCGACCCCGCGCTGGCGGGGGCCAAAGTGCGGGAGGAGGCGGGGGAGCTGGCCGACGCTGTTGCCGGCGCCGAGGGCGCCGCGCGTGTCGCTTCCGAAGCCGCCGACCTCCTCTACCACGCCCTCGCCCTCCTGGCCACCGCGGGCGTGACCCTGGCCGACGTGGCGGCCGTGCTGCGGGCGCGCGAGGGGGTGAGCGGGGTGACGGAAAAAGCGGCGCGCGCGGCAAAGGCGTGACGAGAAGTGTGATGGTGTCACGGACCCGCTCCTTGCCCCGCTTTCTCTCCCTCTCGCCGCCGTTTGGCCGCCGCCGCCGCCGCGCGCAGGCGGGCGAGGGTGTCGGCCTCGTGGCCCGCGGCGGAAGGGCGGGGGGGCAGCGGCGCGGGCGCGGGCGGCGCGGCGGGTGGCGCATTCGCTCTGGCCCCGGCCGCAAACGCGGGCCGCCCGGCGTCGGGCGGGGGCGCGTGGGCGGCGAAGGAAGGCGGGCGTGCGGGGGCGGGCGCGGGTGCGCGCGCGGCCGCGCCCGGCACGACGCCGCTGCCGGCCTTGGCCAGCGGTAGCACCAGCAGCGGCCCGTGCGCGCCGACCGCGGGCGACTCGAGCGCGGCGGACGCGGCGGCCGCTGAGGACAGGACGACCAGGGCCGACCCCGCACCGCGGCGCTTGGCGGGACGCAGCACGACGTCGGCGACCGCTTCCAGCCCGCCCAGGGCCGCCGTGAGCTCCGCAGCTGTGTAGTCGCCGGCGGCCAGGTCCCAGGAGACTTTGACGGTGCGGGAAAGGTCGGCGGCGTGCGCGGCGGAGGAGGAGGCCGGCGCCGGCGCCGCCTGCTTGGGCGCTGCCGCCGCGGCCGCCGCCCACTTGGCTTCCTTGGCCGCCGCAACCGACCGCCTCACCCGCTCGAGCTCGGCCGCGAGCCGCGCACGCGCCGCGTCGACCGCCGACGGCGCGCGCGCCCCCGCCTTTTCCCGCGCCTCCAGGTCGGCAGCCATCCTTCGCCGCTTGTCGCCCGCGGCGTGCAGGCGCGCCTCCCGGGCGGCGCGCGCGGCGAGGAGGTCGTCCCACGCCGACCGCGCGGCGGGGTCGGACAAGGCCGCGTGCGCCTTTTGGATCGCGTCGAATTCTTCCGCCGCTTTCGGATTGTCCGGCTGCTTGTCGGGGTGCTTGGTGAGGGCCAGTTTGCGGAACGCGCGGCGCACGTCGGCGTCGGTCGGCGGCGGGACGCCCGCGGCCGGGTCGCCGGGCGTGAGCCCCAGCGTCTCGTACGGGTTGGGGCCGACCGCCAGGTCGGCGGCGGACGCGGAAGAGTCGGCCATGCCAGCGGGGGCGGCGGCGCCTGCGCGGTGGCGGCGCGGCCGCCGCGGCGGGCGCCGCTCGGCGCGGGGCGCGGTGGGCGGCCGCCGGACGCGGCGTGGGGCGGTGTGGGGGGCAATCGGGGGCGCGGGGCACTGGCAGGGCGGGCAAACATAATCTCTTACTCCATCTCGTCTCCGCAAGCCCGTATTAGGCTCCCCACCCTCCCCCGCCCTGCATCGCCGTTGGACCGCTAATCGGACCTCCGAAACGCCTTTTACTTTTCGGTGCCGAGCGACCCAACACCCAGGCGACTTCATCAATTTTTGAGGCCTCACGGCTACTCTTCCTTCCAAGACAAAACACGGTTCCCGCCCTCTCCCTCGTGCCCGTGCCATGCCGCTGCGCGTGTCAGCGGGGCGCCCTGCAGGCGGCGAGCGCGTGGGCGGCGCCGCGAGCCAGCCCTTACCCGCCACGAAATGGTCGGCCGCCAGCCGCAGGCGCGCTCGGTCTCGTCCCGCGCCGCCCCGAGCAGCCGCGCAATTAACGAAATGGCGCAGAGAGCCGCCCGGGAAGAGAGACAGAGCGATTGTGATGGCCGTAAAAAGACATAGTCTTCTGCCCCGACCCTCTCACCCCACTCCCCATATAAACCGCCCACCCCCTCCCCTGCGCCACCGTCTCGGCCTACTGGCTAAGATCAAGTGTAGTAACTGTTCTGTTGAGTTTGACAGCTCAACGTCACATCACTAGATGTGACTCTGTCAACCAATCTTTCCGGGGGGGCGCCGCCACCCGGCCGCGCTTGCGCGACCGGCGGCGCCGCGCGTGCGGGCCGCCCTGCACTCACGCGACCCGCGCGCACCCTACCCTCTTTTCAAGTCAAAACACTAACACCCGCGGGAGGGGCAAGGGGTCGAGAAGGTGTGCTGCGCTGCGCACTGCTCGCGCCCGCCGCTCGGCCCAGCCGGCGGTGGAGCTCGCCAGCCGCGCGGGCGCCGCCCTTGATGGGTGGCCGCGGCGGGCGCAGCGGGAGCGGGCTGCAGGCTGTCGTCCAGCACTGCTGCGCAGCGCGTGCGCCGCCCCCACCCGCCGATCAGCCGGCATGCAAGAACGACGAGGCGAGGGACTGTGTCTTGACTTCGAGTGGCTTTGGAAGTCCTTTGCGGACCGTGACAAATTTCGCGGGCGCCCTCGAGAGGGCGCGCCGCGGGGGGGTTGGATTAGTTTTCAACTAGCAAATGACATGTCTCGGGAAACCCTCATTGACCATGTCAGTGCCCGTGCACAAGAATGCGACGGGGGGAGGGGGGTGGGAGGTCAAGTAGGGGGTGGGCAGATTGATAGGTGCTGAGGGGTATGGCCTAAATCAATCCGCCACTTCGACCCCTCCCGCCGCCCGCGGGCGGCTGATGAGTGCGGTGGCGGGCTGGGCGTCGCTGCGCGCATGCCGGAAGTCGTCTCTGGCGCGGGCGTCGCCCGTTTTGGGGGAGAACAGCGCGGTCTCGACCCCTGCAACCACCTCCGCTCCCTCTCCCCTCCCGCGCTGCCCATGCGTTGACTTTGTGGTGGGGAGGAGGGCAGGCGCGCGAACGCGACACTGCCCCAATCAAAAATGATGCGGTGCGAGGACCCGTGGGCCGCCGCCAGGGCGCGCCCCGGCGGAGTGCGATGCCGGGGGCGCGCCCTGGGCAGGGCGCCTGCTTGATCGCGCCCCGCCCCCGCCAGGTAAGTGCTTGGGGGAGCGGGGGGGTGGGGGCTTAGTAGGGAGTGGGGGGAGGGGGTGGCGGCGACAGGGTATGGGCGGGCCGACGACGCCTCGTCGGGGCAGCAATCGGTGCTAGATGGGGTGCTTGGTCCGTGGTGGTGGTCGAGACGGCGTGTGAGCGCGCGGGCGGGCGCGCGCGGGGCCCGCCCGGCGCGCCGCGCGCCGAGCAGCAAGCCGCGCCCCGCTCAGCCCCCGCGCGGCCGCCGAGCCCTCGGCGGCGCACTCGCGCGACCCGTCCAAACTGGCGGCGGCCAGCAGGAGGCGCCACCCACTGGCGCATAGCGGGCTGCGCCGCGCGCGCGCGCGCGCCGTGGACCAGTGCGCGGCCGCGCCGCACCCTCCCCAGGTTTAATTTTTTACCTCCGGTGAAAGACCCGGGCCCCCTTCGTTCAAGTCAAGACACAGCGCAGCGCGGCAGCGCGCTGCGGGAGGAGGGGGGGCGGGCGCGGCCACAGCGGGGACGGCAGCGTCAGCCGCCGGCACACACACCCGCGGCGCTCCCAGCAGCCCGCCCTCGCCCCCGCCACCCCTCCCACCGCCACCATGGGCAAAAAGGCGACCTCCGGCAAGGAGAAGAAGCTGCGCCGCAAAGAGGTGCGCCGAGAGACACGCGCCGCGGGGGCTGTGCCGCGCTCACGCCGCCCCGCCGCCGCCCACGCGCCCCCGATGCACTCTCTAGGAAGCGGCGCGCGACATGGCGGGGCAAGTGCTCGTCAAAGGGCTCCAGACGGTGCGGTGGAGGCGCGCGCCGGTTCGCGCGATGCGGGCGGCGCGGCGCGGCGCGGCGCGGCGCGCCCCGACCGCCGCCCCGATCCCCCATCGCCATTTGCAGCAAAAAGACCTCTTCGAAGCCGCGGGCCTGCCCGCCGCCTTCAAATTGTACGCGCGCCGCGGCGTCGACCTCACCCTCGCCTCTGCGTGGGCGGCCGACCTGGACGCCGCGACCGCGGAGCAAGCGTTCGCCCTGTGCAAGGTCAGTGTTGTGGAGAAGGAGGGAGGGTCGAGGAGGCGCGGGCCAGCGAAAGGCGACCGCGACCGACCCGTCCCGCCGCCCCTCCCCTTTCCTCCTCTCAGACCAACATGGAGGCCGCCTACAACACGGCCTGGGGCTGGGACGACGGCGCCAAGCGGCGCGAGCTCACGGACGACGCGGCGCGCTTTGTCCTGGTGCGGCCGAAGGTGGCCGCCGACGCGGACGCTTCCGCCCCGCCCCCCCCTATCGCCGCCTACGCGCACTACCGGTGGGAGATGGAGGCCGACGGCCGCCCCTGCCTGTACGTGTGGGAGGTGCAGGTGGCGGACTCGTGCCGCCGCGCGGGCGTCGGCCGGTTTCTCATGCAACTCCTCGAACTCGCCGCCCGGCGCGCGGGCGTCGACGCGGTCACCCTCACCGTCATGGACTGCAACACGGCGGCGCTGAGTCTGTACGCGTCGCTGGGTTTCTCCACCGACCCGGGGTCGCCCGACGCCGAGGTCGACGGAGGGCCAGGGTACTCGATCCTCACCAAAACGCTGCCCGCGCCGCCCGCAGCGGCTGGCGGGGCGGCGGCCGGGGTGCGGCCGGTGCTGCAGGCGACGCAGGCGGCGGTCGCGTGAGGAGAGCGCGGCGAGAGAGAGGCCCGGGAGCGACGCAGCCCCCCTCTCCCACCATGCAACGAACGACAAGGAGCGGCGTGACACGGCCCGCCCCGGCGGCGCGCGCCCGGCACGCAGAGAGTGGAGGAGTTCCGCCCAACCCCTCCCCGGCCCCGCCCCCGAATCCCCGCCCCACCCCCCACGCTCACCCCTGCCGCGCCGCCGACGCGCCCGCGATGCTGCTCGTGCCACCATTGTCGTTGGATCCCTCGCCCGGGCCGGCGGCGGCGTCCGACCCCGCGCGGCGGCGCTTGGCGGCGGGGGGCGGGGCGCCCCGGTTGCGCGAGGAACGCCGGGAGCGGCCGGCCGCGGCGGCCGGGGGCGACGTGACATGGCCTGCCGACGCCGCGGGCGAGCCGGCGGCCAGCAGGGCGGCGGCGGGGGCGGGGGCGGCCGCGGCCGCCGACGCGACGCCGCTCGCGGGGCCCGCCGCGCGCCGCCCCGCGCGCGCGCGCGAGTCGCCGCCGTCCTCGGCGCCGCCCGGGAGGCCGACCGGCATGACCACGGTGAGCGCGGGGCGCGCGCGCGGCGGGCGGGCGCCCCCGGCGCGGCCGCCGCGGCCCGCCCTCCCTCCATCAAGCACCGTCCCCGTCTCTGCGCTCGCCGCCGCCGCCGCCGCGCTCGCGGCGGCCGCCATGGCGGCCGCGCCTGCGGACGCGACGCGGGCCGAGCGGCGGGCGCCGGTCGACGCCGCGGGCGACGCGGGCGGCGGCGGGTCGCCGCGCGGCGCGCTGGCGGCAGCCGACCGCGCGGGGGCGTGGTGACGGGTGAGGGGACTCGTGACCGCGCCCGCGGCGGGCTGAGGGGGCGCCGCCGCCGTCGACGCGGCGCGCGCGGCGGCGGGCGGCGCGAGGGGCGGCGACGGCGCGGGCGCCGTGGCCGCGCTCGCGTCCACCGTGGCAGCGGCGGCGCCGTCGTCAGCGGGCGCCGCGCGCGTGGGCGACGACGACCCGCCGCGCGCCGCGGCCGCTGCCGGCTCCGCGGGCGCCCCCGCGCGCCGCGACCCGCCGCTGCCGCCCGACCCGCCGCCCGACCCCGACCGCTGCAGCGAGGACGAGTCGGTCTCGGCGCCGGAGCCGCCGTCGTCCTCCGAGAGCACGGTGGCGTGCACGGACGCGGCGGCGTGCGCGGTGCGCGCGGGCGGGCGGGGGGACAGGGGCGGCGACGACGCGGGGCCGCCCGCGACCGCGGACGCGATGGCGGGCGCGTCCAGCGGAGCGCGGGGGGCGAGGATGGCGGATCCCGCCCCCGCCAGCGCGGACGCGGCGGGCGCGGCGGCCGAGACGGCGGCGGCGGCCGACGCGGCTGGCCCCGCCGCGACCGAGCCGGCGAGAGCCAGGGAACCGGCGGCCGCGACGGAGCCGAGCGCCGCGCCCGACGCCGCTTGGCTCACGACGCGCGCGGCGGCGGGGCGGGCCAGGGGCGGGAGCCCCCCCCCGCCCGCGCCGCGCGGCGACGGCGCACGCGCGCCCGCTGCGTCCGACAGCGAGGGCGACGGCGCCGGCCCGGACGCGCCGCGCGCGTCGGCGGCTTGAGGGACGGCCGGGGCGCCGGGGGGGGGGGCGCGCGGGCCCTGCGCACACGCGGGCGCCGGGGCCGCCGGCCCCGCCGCCGCAGACGGTGTCCCGCCCCCCGCCTCGACCAACACGGCGGCCGCCGGCGCGCTCGGCCCCAGGGGCAGCGCTGACGGCGGCCCCGTGCGCCACGGCGCCGACGGGCGCGCCGCGCCGCCCGCCGCGCCGCCGCCGCGGCGGCCGGCCGCCGTCTGGCTGGCGCCCGACCCCGCGCCGCGCGCGGAAGGGGACGGCGGGTACCGGGAGGGCGCATGCAGGTGGGAAGGGGCGAGCGCGGACGTGAGGGAGATGGCCGCGGCGGCCGCGGGCGCGGCGCGCGGAGCGCCGCCGCCGCCGGCAGTCCGGGCCGCGGGCCCCGCGGCCGACCCATGCGCCAGGAGTGGGGGAGGCGCGGGCGGCGATTTGGCGCCGGCCGCGGCGCGGGACGAGTGTTGCTCGGCTGGCGCGGGAGCGGAGGCGAGGGGGGGTGAGCGCGGTTCGGCCGCTCCGCCCTCGCCCCGCCGCCCCCTCCCCCGCCACCACACCTTCAGCCTCCTTGGGCATGGTCGTGTTCCCTTGGTCGCCGCCGTCGTCGTGGCCGCCCCTCTCCGCGGCCGAGAGCGCCGACTCGCCGCCCGACCGGGAACCGACGGCCGCGGAGCCGGCGGCCTGGGGGGGCGGCCGCCCGCCGCGGGCGTCGCCAAAGGAGACCGCGGTCGACACCTGGGACCGGGCGACGCGCTGGGGGGGGGGGGTAGAGGGGGAGGGTGGGGGGACGCTGACGGCTGGCCGCCGTCGGCGCGGCGTTGGCGGCCGCCGCGGCGGCTCGGGCGCCCCTTCGCCCCGCCCGACAATGCGCGCGACGAGTGTGCTCGACGTGGGCGCCCCATCGGGGTCAAAGAGACACCCGGGGGGCGCCCACCGCGCCGTGGCGCCCACCGCGCGCCGCCGCCGCCTACCCACACCGCCTCCCCCTCCCCTCTCTCACCGGGGACCCGGCGTAGCCGCTCGGCTCCGTGTCGTGGTGCTCGCCCGCGCCTTCAGACGCCGCGCCGTCCGGGAGCTCCACCTCGCCGGCAGCCGACATTCGGGCCGCGGCGCGCGGCCGCCCCGGCGCGCAGGCGCGGCGCGGGCGCCGCGCCGCGAGTGCAGCCGGCGTGCAAAGGGGGGGGGGCGAGCGGACGGCGGCGCAGAGTGGCGCACGGCGCCGCGCTGCACCGGCACTCTTGCCCGGCCCCGCCCCCGCGGCGCGCGCCATGGCGGATGACGAGCCGCCCGCGCGGTCGCCGTCGCCGCCACCAGCGGGCGACGGCGGCGAGGCCGACGACGGCGCATCCCGCCCCAGCAAGCTGCACTCGCCGCCCAAGCGGTCGGGCGTCCGGGTGGGTCGAGTGGGATGGTGGTCGTGCGCTGCGGTGGCCGCCGGCCCCGGCGAGGGCGTGACGGGGGTGCGCCGCCGCGCGCCGCCGCCAGCGATCTGCGTGGCGGGGCGGCGCGCGGGGTTGACGCGCCCGCGCCCGCTCGCGCTCGGTCGGGACGGACGTGCGCCGCGGCCCAGGCCGGGCGCCGGGCGGCGGGGCGCGGGCCGGGCGTGACCGGGCGCCGACCACCTCCCCCGCACCCTCAGGCGCTCATCGACGACGCGGCGTCCGACGACGACGATGCCGGGGTGCGTGCGTGTGTAGAGTGGTGGCGTGTGGCGGGGCGGCGGCGGCCACGCACACGCTCATCCCCCCCTCCTCCTTTCTCCTTTTCTAGTCTGGCGACGGCGCCGACCCCGACGCGGACGCGCCCAACGCGTACGACCCCAATGACGGCTTCCTCGCCGCGGACGACGACGGCGCGGCCCGCCCCAAGAAGAAGCGGCGCAAGAGAAAGGCGGGCGCGCCGGTCGACACGAGGCTCGACGACGACGATTATGACCTGCTGGAGGAGGCTCACGTGGCAGTGAAGCGCCCGCCCAAGGCGGGCGAGCGGCGCCGGATCCGCAAAAAGGCCGGAGGCGGCGTGGTCGGGGGCGCCGCGCCGGACGCTGCCGCGCCGGCCGAGGGCGACGCCCAGCGCATCGAGCGCGACCTGTTTGGCGGAGACGACGACTCGGACGACGACGACGCTGACGCGGCCGCCGCGGCCGCGGCCGCCGCCGGCGCCGCTTCCGCTCGCGCCCGCCGCCGGTCCGCCACGCCCGACGCGTTTCGCGTCGACGACGACGACGAGTTTGCCGATTTCATCGACTACGGCTCGGACGAAGACGCCCGCGCGCGCGCGCGAGACGCTGGCGGCGCGCGCGCGCGCCGCGGCGGCGCGCGCGCCGCCGTCGGCGACGCCGTCGCCGCCGAGCTGGACGACATCTTTGGCGGGGGGGAGGTGGACGACATGCTGGCCGAGTTTGAGAAGGCGACGACCGGCGGCGGGCGGGGCGGTGGCGACCGCCGCGACGACGACGACCTTGCCGCGTCGGACTTTGGCTCCGACGGCGAGGGCGCCGCCGCCGCGTACGCCGCCGAGCGGCGGTCCGACCGCGGGCGCGACGCGGCCGCCCGGGCGGCGGCCGCGGTCGAGCCGGCCGCGCTGGAGGCGCACATGCTCCTCCCCGCCGACGAGCGCGCGCGCGCGGCGCCCTACCCCGAGCGCGCGCTCGGGGAACTCCTCCCCCCCGCCCTCGACCCCGCGCGCGGCGGCGACCCCGCGTCCGACAATGCGGCCGCGTCCCTGGACGCGGCGGCGGGGTGGGTCGCGGCGCGTCTCTTCTCCGCGGGCGCGCCGCGCGCGCGCGCGCGCGCGCTCGCCGCGCGCGGCGCGGTCGAGGTCGACGGCCCGCCCGCCGACGGCCGCCCCGCGTACGACTCGGACGAGCTCGAAGGAGGGGTGACCGACCTGTCCCTGGGCCGGCGCGGCGTGCGCCGCGCACGGCGGCCGGGCGGGCGCACCGAGGCCGCGTGGCGGTCCGACGCGGCGGCGCAGGCCGCGCTCGTTGCGTCGGTGCGCCACCTGCTCGAGGGCGTCTGGGTGCGGCGCGCCGACCCTGCGGCGATGGCTGTGTCGGAGCGGGCGGCGCTGGGCGATTTGCTGGCGCTGTCCGAGGGCGACGGCCCCACGCTCGTCGGCGGCGCGGAATCCGCTCGCCGCGCCGCGGCCGGCCTCGCCCCCTTCCCCCCCGGCACCGTCGCCGCCTCTGGCCGCCGCATCCGCCGCTTCGACCTGGTGTGGGACGTGGTGGACGAAGGGCGGCGCTGGGCCGCGCTCGAGGCGCGCAAGGCGGCGCGCGCGGGCGCGTATGGCGCGGCCGCCGCGGCCCCGTCCGCCCCGCCCGCCCTGCGCGACGCCGCCGCCGCCGCGCACGCCGCTCTGGTGGCTGCGACAGATGCCGACGAGGTGGCCGACGCGGACGCCGCCTTTGAGCTCGCGCGCGCCGGCGCGGGCGCTGGCGCCGCCCCCCCCGCCGGCGCGCACGCCGCGCCGCGCACGCGCGCCGCGGCCGCCGTCGCCCTCGTCGCGCGCGCCGGCTTGGAGCCCCTGGTTGCCGCGTTTGGCATGCCGCCGGCCGTGCTGGCGGAGAACCTGGAGAAGGGGTACCGGGCGGCGGAACCGGTCGACGCGGACGAGCCGCCCGAGGCGCTCGCCGCCGCCGCGGCCGCCGCCGCCCCCCCCCCCTTCAACGACCCCGCCACCGCGCTGCGCGCCGCGTCCGCCCTGGCCGCCGCGTCCCTGGCGGCCGAGCCGGGCCTGCGGCGGCACGTGCGGTCGGTGGTCGCGGCGCGCGCCGTCGTCTCCACCGCGCCGACCCCCGCCGGCGCCGCCTCGGACCTGCTCGACCCGTTTCACCCCGGCGGCCGCGTGCGCCGCCTGCAGGATAAGCCGCTGGCCGAGTTTGACGGGACCGACTTGATGCTGCGCGTCGACGCGGCGGCCGCCGCGGGCCTGGTCGACGCGCGCGTCGAGCTCCCGCCCGCCGACCTCGCCGCCCTCGAGTCCGACCTCGCCGACCTCTACCTCTCGCCCGCGTCCACCCCCGCCGCCCTCGCCTGGAACGAGGCGCGCCGGGGCGTGCTGCGCGACGCGGTCGCGTCGCTCGCGCGCGCGGGCGTCGACGGCGCGCGCCGCGCGGCGCGCGCAGCCGCGCGCGCGGCAGCGGCGGCCGACTACGAGGCCGCGCTGTGGAAGCTGGCCACGCGGCCGCCGCTCGTCGTGCGGTCGGCGGACGACGACTCGGTCGTCGCCGCGCCGCGCGTCGTCGGCGCGACCCACGGCGGCGGCGCCGGGGCGGCCGGCGACGCGGCGACCGCATTTGCGTCCCTCGACGAGCGCGGGAGGCTCTCCCGCGTGCTCTACGCGCCTCGTTTGTCGGGCCGGCTGCGCGCGCCGCGGCCGCGCCCTCCCGGCGCCGCGCCCTACTCTGTCATGTCCGACCCCCGCAAAGCCACCGACGCGGCGGCGTTGCGTGCCTTTGTCATGGCGGAAGAGCCGGCCGCCCTGCTCGTCGGCGTGTCGTCCGCCGACGGCACCGCGCTGCGCGGCGTGTGCGCGGCCGTGAAAGACCACATCCTCGAGCACGACCCCCAGTTCTTCACCCGCCACGAAGCGGGCGACGTCGCGGTGCGATCGGTGGACGAGCGCGCGGCCGCGCTGTGGGCGGGGTGCGCGGCCGCGGCCGAGGAGATGCCCGACCAGCCGGGCGCGGTGCGCCGCGCGGTCGCCGTCGCGCGCGCGGCGCTCGACCCGCTGGCGGTGCTGGCCTCCCTGGCCGGTCGCGGCGGCGAGCTTGCGGGGCTCGACCTGACGGACACTCAAGCCTACCTGGGGCGGGACGCGGTTCTGGCGTCGGCCCGCAGAGTCCTTCGCACCGTCGCCGCGCAGACTGGCGCCGACCTCGCGCGCGCGGCCGCGACCCCTTGGCGCTCGGCCGTGCTCTCTTTCGTGCCGGGCCTCGGCCCGCGCAAGGCGGCCGCGCTCGTGGCGGCCGTCGCGGGCGCGGGCGGGCGCATGCCGTCGCGCGCCGCGCTCACGGCCGCAACCGGCGGCGGCCTGCCCCCCGCCGTCGCCGCCGCAGCCGGGCCCTCGTTGTTCATCTACGGGCGCAACGCGCACCCGCTCGACGGCACGCGCGTGGCGCCGGCCGGCTACTCGCTGGCCGTGCGCGTCGCGCGCGCCGCGCTGCGCGCGGGCGGCGCCGACCCGCCGTCGGCCGAGGACGACCCCGATGGGGCAGAAGCGGTCAAAGACGCGCTCAACAAGCCGCGCGACGTGGAGCGGGTCGACCTGACGGCGGTCGACGCCGACGCCGCGGCGTCGGCGGTCGCCGCGGCGGCCGCCGCGGGGGCGGCGCCGCCGCCCGCGTCCCACCTATCCACCCTCATCGACGCGTCATTCGAGCTCGTCGCCCCCGCCGCCGACCCGCGCCCCGAGCCCGGCCCCGGCGCGGCCGCCGCCGACGCCGAGGAAGAGTTTTGGCTCGCCGTCGGCCAGCGCCCCGACACGCTGCGGTCCGGCCAGCCCGTGGACATGGTCGTGCGCCACGCGGGCCCGTACGAGGCGCGCGGGTCGCTGCCCGGCTATGGCGACGTGGAAGCGGTGCTGCCGGCAGACGCTATTTCGTCCGCCGGCCCTGTCGACCCGCGCGACCACGTGCGCCCCGGCGACGTCGTCGCCGCCCGCATCACGCACGTCATGCCCGGGGAAGGGGCGGTGGCGGTGACGACCGCTTCCACCGCGCTCAACGACGCGGCGCGGTGGGAGGACGAGCTGTGCGCGCGCTTCGACGCGCACTTTCTCGTGCAGACCGAGGCCGAGCGCGCCGCCGCCGCCGCGCCCCGCAAGCCGCGCGCGCCGTTTGCCGAGCGCCGGGTCGACCACCCCAATTTCGCCAACGTGTCGAAGGCCGACGCCGCGGCGCGCGTCGGCGCGGAGAGCGTCGACGTCGGCCAGCCGCCGGCCGCGCTCCTGCGCCCGTCGCCAGCCGGCCCGTACCGCCTCTGTCTCACCGTCAAACTGTTTCACGGGTACGGCGGCCCCGTCGTGCTGCACCGGGACGTGCACGAGTCGCGTGCGGGCGCCGGCGCGCGCGCCGGCGCGGGCGCCCACCTCCAGCTCAAGCCGCCGCTGACCGTCGGCGTCGGGGCCGCGGGCCTCACCGACACGTTTGACGACCTGGACGAGCTCCTGGCCCGCTACGTCGGCCCCCTTGCCAGCGCGGCGCGCTCCGTCTCCTCCCACCGCCGCTTTGTCGACGAACCCGACTGGGCCCGGGTCAAGGTGCGCTTGTCGGCCGAGTTTGAGGCCGCGGGGCGGCGGTCGCCGGCCTACTGCGTGTGCCCCGACTATGGGCGGCCGGGGTTCGGCTACGTCGCGTTTGTCCTGCCGACCCGCGGCGCCACCCCCCGCCGCGAGCATTTCGCCGTCACATCGCGCGGCATCTATTTTCGGTCGCGCATGCACAAGAGCTTGGAGCACGCCCTGGCTGCGTTCAAGCGCGACCCGCAGGGGCGTGCGGGCGACGCCGCGCCGACGCCGGCGCGGGGGGACGCGACGCCGATGCATGCAGGGGTGGGGGGGGAGTATGGGGCCGCGCCCTCGTACGACGCGCCGCCAGCGCCGCCGCCGTACGGCGCGCCGCCGCCCCCGCCCCTCGGCGGCGGCGCGGCGGCCGCCGCCGCGCTCGCCGCCAAGTTCGCCGCCGAAGCCGCCGCCGGCCGCGGCCTGGGCGGGTACGCCGATCTGCCGCCGCCGCCGCCGCCGCCGCCGGCGGGGTACCGGCGGTGAAGTGAGAGAGAGAGAGAGGGAAAGTGGGGGTTCAGGGGTTCAGGTCGGGGCAGCGCGCACGAAAGACAACCAAAATCGTGGGTGCCTGGCGCACGCGTGTGTGAGAGCGGTTGCTTGGTGCGGGCGAGTGTCACAAGTGCGGCGAGTGTGTGTGCGGGGGCGGCAGAGACCCAAGGGGGTGTTTTGAACAACAACCCCGCGTCTGTCTCACGCTGCCGCCGCCTCGCCGGCCGCAGCCACCCCGCCGCCCACCCCCTCCACCGCCGCCGACGCCGGCGCAAACAGGCGAAACTCCGGCGGCAGGTCCCGGTCGGGGACGGGGGCGGCAGAGAAGTAGACGGCGCGCACGCGGCACGACGCGTGCACCGTGACGCGTGTCGCCTCGGCGAAGCCCGTGCCGTACGCCGCTTTCGTCAGGTCGCCCAGGTGGAGCACGACCCGGTTCCAGCCGGGGGAGAGGGCGAGGGGGAGGGCGGCGACGTCGGGCGCGACGCGCGGCGCTGGCTGGAAGTTGGACGCGCGCAGGCGGCGCCGCACGCCGCGGTCGTCCAGCAGCGTCACCTCGAAGGACAGGAAGCGGCCAAGCGGCTTGAGGAGGAGGGAGAGGACGGGGAGGCGCACGCCGAGCTCGGCGCGCGGGTCGGCGGGGCACGTCGCGGACGTCGTCGCGCAGTTGGCGCCGTCCAGCTCGACGACGGACGAGCGCAGGGCGTCGTCCAGGACGCGGGCGACGCGGCCGTCGCGTTCTGAGAGAGGGAGGGAGGGGGAGGGAGGGGTCGGCGGGCGCTGCGCTGCGGTTGCGGGCCCGCGGCGGCCGCCACCGGCGCCAGTGGTGTGCGAAAGACTCGCGTCAACCAGCGGGACGGGACGCGGCGGCCTGGGACGGCGCTCGTCCCCCCGCGCCACCCCCGATCCCCGAATTGGCAACACGCACCGTCTGTCGCCCACAGCTGCAGCGGCTTGGACCCCACCGCATTCAGGATTGACAGGTGGCCGCCCGCCGTGTGAAAAGTGTTGCGAAACATGGGGGAGGGGGGGGCGGGGGGCGCCTAAGTGTGCTGGGCCGCGGCGCGCGCACTCTCTCTAGCCGCTCGGGCGTCCGTTTCTTCGGGCGCCGATTTCCCACGCCCGCCCGCGGCCGCACCCATGCCGCAGGCGCTCGACAACGCGCCCGCGGACGCGTCCCTCGCGCACCCGCCGTCGGCGCAGCTGCCCGCCGCGGCCGCCGCCGCCCGCGACGCCGGCAACGCGCACATGGCGTCCGGCGACGCCCAAGGCGCGCTGGAAGCGTACGACGAGGGTCTGAGAGCGCTGGACGAGGAGGCGGGCAAGGGTGGCGAGTCCCTCGCCGCCGCGCGTTCTCTCATGCACAGCAACCGGGCGGGCGCCCTCGCCCAGCTTGGCCGGCACGCCCAGGTGGGTGTGGGGGCGGCGCTGTGAGCAGCGGCTCGATCGACCGCCACCGCCGACCCCAGCCTCTCTCTTCTCAGGCCGCCGACGCCGCGGCGCTCGCGACAAAGCTCACCCCCTCCTGGCCCCGTCCCTGGCTGCGCCTGGTCAAAGCCACGGCCGCCGCCGGCGACGGCGCCGGCGCGGCGGCCGCCGCGCGGGAAGGGGCGGTGGCCGCGCGCGGCGCGCCCGGTGCGGTCGCCGCGCTGCGCGACGCGGCCGACGCCGCCGCCGTCGCCCGAGCCGCGGCCGGCGATTGGGGCGGGTTTGATGGCGACCTGCTCACCGTGCGGCCGGCGGGCGCGGGCGAGGAATGGTTGGGGCTGCCCGCGCCGGCTGCTGACGGCGACGGCAGCGGAGATGAGGGCGACGGCCGAGTGCTGGCCGTGTGTGGTGGGAACGCGATGGCGGCCAGCGAGAAAGCGTTGGCGCTGGCGCGAGGTGAGCGGGAGGGGGGCAGGCGGGAGAGTCGAGCGACTCCCTGCGCCACCCTCACCCCCCCACCTCACCACCTCAGCCCCCCGCCGCACCTCCTTCCGCTCCCTGCACGCCGCCCTGGCCGCCGCCCGCGACGGCGACACGGTCCTGCTCCTGCCCGGCACGCACAACGGCCTGGGCCGCTCCGCGCGCGTCACGCGCCGCGTCCGCCTGTCCGCCCACCCCCGCGCCGTCCTCGACTTTCGGGGCAACGCGCCCGCCCTGCGCCTGGAGCGCGCGTGCGCGGTGGACGGCGTGCGCGTGGACGCGACCGGGTTCCGCGAGGGCGTCCGCGTCGACGGGGGGTCGTCGCTGGCCGTGCACATCTCTGGGTGCCGCGTCTCGGCCAGCGCGGACGACGCCCTATTTGTGTGCGGGGGGGCGGCCGCGAGCGTGCGCGGGTGCGAGCTCAAGGGCGGGAGGCACGGGGTCCACGTCGTCGGGCGGGCGCGGGCGACACTCGCCGCCTGCTCCCTGACCGGCGAGGCCGGCGCCGGCGCGGCCGCCGTCCAGCACACCACCCTGCGCCTGGCCGACTGCGAGATCGCCGGCTGCGGCGAGGAGGGCGTGCGCGCGGCGGGCGCCGCGCGCGCGCGGCTCGACCGCACGGACGTCGCCCGCTGCGGCGGCCCCGCCGTGGACGCCAGTGGCGCCAGCGCCGTCACCCTGGGCCCAGGCACGACCCTGGCCGGCTGCGCTGGGGGCGTCTGGGCGTGGGACGCGGCGACCGCCGCCCTGGCCGCGGGCGTGTCCGTCGCCGCCGACTCCACGTACGCCCTGCTCACGCACGACGATGCGCGGATGACGATGGCCGCGGGCGCGGCCGTCGAAGGCGGCGTGCGCGGCGAGGCGGCGTCTGCGGCTGTTGCTTCGCCGGGCGTCGCGCACCGCGTGCCAGCACACCACGTCGGCCCACCCGCGGAAGCCGGCCCATTCGAGTGGGCGCCCGACCCGCTGGCCGTGGATTGATGAGGGAGAGAGGAGGAGGGAGAGAAGGAGAGTGAGCCTGTTCAGAAGCGGAAGAGTCACATCCCCACGCAAACCCTTTTCACGCCTCGATCTGCTCGCGCAGGCGGCGAATGGTCGACCGCACGGTGACCGCCGACCCGGTGTTGAGTGTGAACGCGCCGCCGGCCTGCGTCTTCTTGCACGCGCGGCAGCCCCAGACGCCGACAGCGACGCGCTTGACGGCGTGCTTGCCGCAAAAGTTGCAGAAGTAGCGCGAGTGTTGGGCGACTTCAATCTTTTTGACCTGCTTGCGCAGCGACGCGCCGTAGCGCGTGCCGTACTTGCCGACGATGCCGACCTTCTTGGTGCGCTTGGACATTGGGGCGGGTGGGGGTGGTGGCCTGAGGGGAGGGGTGCAGGGATGTCGTGGGCGCGCGTGCGGCGGCGGGAAGGCAGGCGGCGGGCGGGGCGGGCGGCTCGGCCCCGTTTCGGGCGGCGATGGCGACGGGGGCGCGACACGCGCTCCTCGCGCTCGCGCAGCCCCGCGGCGGGGCGCGCAGAGCAAGGCCCGTCCGCGCGGCGGCGGCGCCGGCGGGCGCGGGGCGGCACAGACACCGCGCGGCGCGCGACGGCCGAGCCGCCTGCGTGCCGCGCGGCCGATCGGGAGCGCGCCGCCGTCCCTGGCTCGCCGCCGCCCGCCCAGTGCCCGCGAACGGTAGCATTCGCGTGCGGCGGTGGGCGGCGGCGAGGAGGGGGGCGCGAGGTGGCGGCGGCGGGCGCGGCCGCCGCGCGCGCGGCCGCGACGCGGCGGCCGGAGCACGCTTGGACCGGCACGCGCGGCGGGGTGCGGGCGCAGCACACACGAGCCGGCGGGGCGCACCGTGACTTGGGCGGCTGGGCGGAGTGGTGAGGGGATGCCAGGCTTCGTCGCCCGCACTCCGCAGCCCGCCTCACCCCGCCGCCGCTCCGGGGCGCCCCTATGGCGGGCATGCCGCCGCCGCCGCCGCCCGGCTGGCGCCCCCCGTTCCCCCCCCCGGGCGCGCCGCCGACGTTTGCGCCGCGCCCCGCCTTTGGCGCGCCCTCGTTTGCGGGTGCGTGGGTGATGGAAGAGAGATCGTAGGAAGGCGCGGACGAGCGCGCCCGCGGGCCGACCCTCTCCCTCCCGCCGCAGGCCCCCCACCCCCGCCCCCGACCCGCGTCTCCTGGGCCCAGCACACGCGCGACGGCCGCCCCTACTGGCACAACGCGGCCACCGGCGTGTCTTCCTGGACCAAGCCGGAGGAACTGATGACGGCCGAGGAGAGGGCAGAGGCGGTGGCGCGCTGGCGCGAGGTGCGGAAAACCAACGGCAAGCCCTACTACGCAAACCTCGACACCAAGGAGACGACGTGGACGCTCCCCCCCGCGCTCGCGGCCGCGCGCAAGGCGGCGGGCGCCTGGGGCGCGGCCGCGTCAGCCGGCCCGCCCGCGCCGCTGCCGCTCCCTCCCCCCACTCCGGACGGCCCCGCCCTGTTCCGGGCCGCCCTGGACGCGGCCCACGTCCCCCTGGACGCGCCCTGGGACGCGGCCCGGGCGGCGATCGCGGCCGACCCGCGGTTTGCAGCGCTGCCCGGCGAGGCCGACCGCCGGGACGAGCACGCCACGTGGCGCCGCGCCAAACGGCGGAGCGAGGAAGCAGCCGCGGCGGTGGCCCAGGCGGCGGCCGCGTCTGCCGTAAGGCGCGCGGGGTTGGCAGGGGCAGCGTCGGTCGACACGGTCGACGCGGCCCTGGCGTCCGACCCTGCCTGGACCGCGCTGCCGCCCGGAGAGCGTCGCGAGGCGGCGTTGTTGGAAGCGGCCGACGCTGAAGACGTGGCCGTCCGGGAGAAGGCGGCCGCCGCGTGCGCCGCGGTGCTCGAGGCCGCGACCGCCGTCGTCGCCGGCACGCCCTGGCGCGACGCCGACGCCGCACTGTCCGCGTCCAACTCTGCATGGGCCGCCGCCCCGGTCGACGTGCGGGTGGTCGAGTTTGAGCGGCGCCAGGGGCGCCTGCACCGCGACGCCAAGGTCGACGCGGCCGCCGCCGCGCGCGCCGAGCGCCGCGCCGAGCGCGTGGCGCGCGACGCGTTTCGGGCGCTGCTCGCCGCCGCCGCGGCCGACGGCCGGCTGACGCCCCGGTGCCGGTGGCGCGAGTTTCGGGGGCGCGCCGCGGGCGACCCTGCGCTCGCCGCGGTCGACGCGGCCGCCCGAGGCGCGCGCGCGGCCGAGCTGTTTTTGGACGCGGTCGACGACCTCGACGCCGCGTACGACGCCACGCACCGGCCCGCGCTGCTCGCGGCGGCGGCCGCGGCGCGCGTCGACGCCGACGCCGGCGACGGCGGCCGCGCCGCGCTGGATGCAGCGGCCGACGCGGCCGGTGGAGCAGCGGCCGCCGCCCCCGCTTCGGCTCGCAACCTCGTCTGGGCCGAGCTCGCTGCAGGCGGGCGCCCGCCGCGGACGCGCCGGCGGCGCTCACGCTCGCGGTCGGCGACCCCAAAGCGGGGGCGGTGGCAGAGGACGCGCGAGGCGAGCGAGGAGGGCGAGCTGCTGTGAAGAAGGAGAGGTTGGGGCGGGACGGAAGCAGAGAGACGCGGCGACCGCCGACCCGCGCTTCACTCTTATGCTAGCCACCGCGGCGTCTCCCTGCCGCCTGCTCTTGCGGCGCGCCCACACCGCTCGCGCCACCCGCGTCCGCGGTGCGCCAGGGGGTCGGAGCTGCCTGCAATCGGCCGCTGCCCGCTGTCCTCATTCCACGCCTCCCCTCCCTTTAGCCACCGCCACCATGGCGCCCACCATTCTCGTGGCCGCCGCCGCCATCTTGGACGACGCTGGAAGAGTCCTCCTCGCCCGCCGCCCCCCCGGCAAAGCCCTCGCCGGTCTGTGGGAATTCCCCGGGGGCAAAGTCGCGCCCGGGGAGACGCCCGAGGCAGCCCTCGTGCGCGAGCTTGCTGAAGAGCTGGGGATCGAGGTGGCGGAGGGGAACCTGTCGCCGCTCACTTTCGCGTCGCACGCGTACGCCGACGCCGACTCCCCCTTCCACCTGCTCATGCCGCTCTACACGGTGACCGTGTGGCGCGGGGATGTGGGCGCCGTGGGGCGGGAGGGGCAGGCGCTCGAGTGGGTGCGCGCGGGCGACCTGCGCCGGAAGGCCATGCCGCCCGCCGACGCCCCGCTGCTGCCCGCGGTCGAGGCCGCGGTGGCGGCGCGCGCGGTGCCCAGCGTGGCGGACGCGACGTGATGTGGAGGGTGCAAGGGGCGCCAGGGCGGGAGAAACTGCGTCACACACCCTCCCCTCCCCTCCTCACGCCGCCGCCGCGGCCACCACGTGCTGGGTCGTGGCCACAAACGTGCGCACCTGCATGGGGTGCAGCGTGATGCGCAGCGGGCGCGCGGCGCAGCCGGCGTCGCAACGCAAAGGCGGGGACGTCGCGGGGCCCTCGACCCCACCCTCCCTCTCGCCCTCGACCCGCCACCGCGTGCGCCTCACCCCGTCCAGCGGCGTCACCCCTCCCAACGTCGTCTCCACCACGCGCGCCAGGCGCACGCCGGGCAGCAGGGCGTGGAGGTCGAGGGAGGAAGGGCCGCCAAGTGCCTTCCCGCCCTGGCCCGCCTCGTGCGTGTGGGCCAGGCGGACGAGCAGGTCGCCGTCGGGGGTGGGGGCCAGGGTGAGCAGGTGCAGATTCGGGGGAAGGGGCGACACGGGAGGCGCGCGGCGCGGGCCGGCCGCGAGCGCGGCAGCGAGCGCGGCGCCGCCCGCCGCGCCACCACCCCCGCCGCCCGCCCGCGTCGCGAACGCGACGACTGGCGGCCGCGCCGCGTCCAGCGCGCGCGCCCGCGCGGCGGCCAGGCCGGCGTCGCGCGTCGGGGCGGCCGCGAGGCGGTGCAGGCCCGCCGCGACGAGCCCCCCACAACCCTCATCCCGCCCGCCGCACGCCGTCTCGTTCAGGGGCTCCGCCACGCCGCGCGCGTCGTCCAGAAACAGGCGTCGGTGCAGCATGAACTCCAGGGCGCCGTCGTTCAGCGAGGCCGCGCCCTGGCCGCGGTCGACCGCGACGGCGAGCGTGCGCGCGGCGCCCTGACTCTCTCCCCCTTCCAGCACCGCCAGCCCCGCCACCGGGTAGTAGTTGCCCGCCACCGGCTCGGTCACGTTGAGAGGCCACGTGGGACGCGAATTCCGGGTCCGGGGCAGCAGGCGGCGCCCGTTGGAATCCGTCCACACTTTTCCTTTCGTTTCCAGCCCCGTGCCGTACACCAGCACCGCCTCCCGCCCCACGCCGTCGGCCGGCAGAGGCCCCGCGGTCCAGGCGACGTCGGGGTCGGGGTCGCCCGCCCACAGCTCGAGCGTGGCGGCGACCGCCCCCCAGTCGAGCCGCGCCTCGGCGACGACGGGGCCGGCCACCGCCTCCACGCTGGGCGCGCCCGCCTCGAGCCTCGAGTGCGGCCGAAAGATGTATGCGCCCGACGGGGAGCCGGCGGGGCGGCCGTCGGGGGTGGGGGACCCGTCGGACGCGTTGTACGCGGCGGCGGAAAGGCGCAGGCCCAAAGTGGCCCCGCGGGCCAGCAACGCGGTCGGCTCTCCTGTGTCCGGGTCCAGGCGCAGGGCGGCGGTGTCGGGAGGGGCGTCGGTGGGGGTTAAAAGGATGGCGGGCGGCGCCGGCGGCGGCGGCGGCGCGCCGCGCGGCGACGGCCACGCGCCGACGACCACCGTCGCGGCCGCCGCCCTGGGATCTCCGGCCTCCACCGGCGTGACCGTGAACGCGACCGTCTCAAATGGCCCAGCGCGCGCGACAAAGGCGAGGTGCGCGCCCCCCGCGTCGGCCGCGCGCGCAGAGCGCGCGGCGACCGCCGAGTCGCGCGCGCGTGCGGCGGCGGCGGACAGAGGAATTATCTGGGCAGGGACAGATTCGCCGACCGCGTTCAGCACGGCCCACGCGGGCGCGCCGGCGGGGGCAAAGGGCAGGCGCAAGCGGAGCGAGCGCGTCGCCGCAACGGGATTCAGCGCCGTCACCACAAACGCTTCGCCAGCGGCGCTCGCGCGCACCGTGGTCGCGCAAATGGATGCGTTGGCCAGCGGGCACAGCTCCGGCGTGGTGACGCTTGGCGCCAACGCCCCCAGCGCCGCGCGCGCGAGCGCGCCGCCGACCGCGCCCCCCGCGGCCGCCCACCCTCCAGCCAGCCGCGCCCCATAGTCGTCGCTCACATGCTGCTTTGCCGTGCCCGTCACGGCGTCGTGGTGCAGGCCGATGGCGGCCGCGTCGGCGAGCGGGTCGAGGGCCGCGAGCCAGTCGGTGGCCGAGAGACCCGTCCCAGTCGCCACGTCGAGCCCCGCGAGCGCGTGCGCCGCCGCCAGCAGGGCGTTGGAGTCACGAACGTGCTTTTTGAGGGACGGGCGGGAGGAGAAGTACCCCGTCCAGTAAGCGGAGGGGGCGTCGGCGTACGGGAAGAAATCGTCCGCCTTCAAAGCGTACGCCACGCCCGCGCTCGACGCCGCTTTCGCCCTCGCATACGCGCCCGGCGTGGAATACAGCGCGTGCACGCGGCCGTCGGCGTTGACGGCGTGGACCAGGGCGTCCAGATTTTTAAACCAGACGGCCGCGGCGGCGTACTGAAAGTCCGACCCCATCGTCAGCAGCACGTCCCCGTCGCCGCCCGGGGCGCCCGGTTGCCTCGTTGTGTTCGCCAGGGCCGTCACCGCGGCGACAAAGGCGTCGACGAGGGCGTCGACGTTGCGCACGCCGCGCGCGGCACAGACACTGTCGACCAACCCGTCGTCGCCCTGCCCCCAGTCCCAGTTGAACCCCGGGGGCGGGCCATAGTTGCCGGACGCAAACGTGGAGGCAAGGACGTCGGCGGACGCGCCGAGCGAGGGGTCACCGCGCCACACGAGCTCGAGGTCGGCGCTGGCCGTGCGCGCGGCCAGGTCTTGGTAATCGCTCCTCCCAAAGAAGACGGCGTCAAAGCCGGCGCCCGCGGTGAGGAGGGAAGCTTGGGTGGCGGAGTGGCCGAATGGGTCGACCTGCCACGCGACGGTCGGCGTCGCGTTCAGCGTCCGCTTGAGCCACGCGTGCCCGCGCGCCGTCTGGGCCACCATGTCCTCGTAGTGGGCCGCGGCTTCGTCGTGCTGCACCCAGCCGCCGTTGATGAACTGGGAGAGGGGAGAGGGGCAAGGGTTCAGGTGGGAATGGCACGCGGGGCGGTCGCGCGGCCCGACCCTCGCCTCTCTCCTCACCTCGAGCCGCCCTTCCTCCACCAGCGCCCGCACCGCCGCCCGCGTCGCGCTGTTTGCATCGTCCCACCAGCGAGCGAAGAAGGCGACCTCTCCATACGCGAACCGGCGCGCGGGGTCGGCCGCGAGCGCCGCGACGACCGAGTCCAGCACCGGCGCCACGCCCGCCACCTGAATGGTTTGGTTGAGGCCGTACAAGTATTGGTCCACCGTTTTGAGCCAGCCAGCGTCGTCGTGCGTGTGGGGCGCGAGGTGCGCGTTGAGCGCGCCGGGGAGGCTGCGAGCGAGGAGGGGGCCGTTGTTCTTGCCCGACACGAACGCTGCCCGCCCTCCCGGTCACCACTCGACCGCGATCCCGGCATTGCGAAGAAGCGCGCCGTCGCCCGGGCGGCGGCAGCCGAGCCGCAGGCGGCATGCGTTTCCGTGCCGTCCCTCTGCCCCAACACAAACACACCGCTCCGCCGTCGTCGCGTACGCGCCCGGCCGGCACTGGCGCGCGGCCGCGCCGGCGGCGGCCAGGGCGAGCAGCAGGAGGCGCCGCATCGCGGCGACGGTTCTGCCACTCTTCGCCGCCGTCTCTCCTCCAATGACGGAGCCGGCGCCCCCCGCCGCGCCCGGCGAGGGAGGCCGCCGCAAGGCGCGCCGGCTCACGTACGACGAGCGCAAAAAGGTGGGTGGACGCGCGCGGGCGCGCGGCGCGGCGGCCGGCGCGATTGCTAGCCGCCGCCGCAGCCGACCTTCCTCCCTCTCCACACCACCAGGTGGAGGCTCTAGAGTCGCTCCTGTTTGGGGACGGCGCCGACGCGGCGGCCGCCCTGGGCGGCGAGCCCGACGCTGGCGCCGGCGACGGCGGCGCCGCGTTCGTCGTCGACGCCGCGCCGCGCCGCGCCACCCGCGCCGCCGCGACCGCCGCGGCCTGGACCGACCCGTACGTGCAGGCCGCGGTCGTGGACGTCGCAAACGGGGCCAGGAGGGCCAGGAAACTGAGGGAGGCCGAGGCCGAGGCGGAACTCACCGGGGGAGAGTACGAGGCCCGCCTGCGCGCCCGGTTTGCGTCCACGCACCGCGCGTCGGCCGGGTGGGCCAACGCTGCGCGCGCGGCGCGGCGCGAGGGCGGGGGCGCGAGCGTGGCGTCGGGCGCGCCGCTCCTCGCGAGCGGCGCGCTCGCGACGCCCGGCGCCCCCGTCCCCGCCCCGCCCCCCCGCCGCCTCGCCGTCACCCGCCTGGCCGACGTCCCCGGAGACGCGCCCGCGGCGGACGCGGTCGTGAGGAGCGTGGCCTTCCACCCGGGGGGCCAAATTCTGTTGACAGCGTCGATGGACCGCCGCGTCCGTTTCGTCGCCGCCGACGGCGCCCAGAACGCCACGCTGCAGACCCTGTTCCTGCGCGACATGCAGGTGCACCAGGCCGGGTTTGCGCAGGGCGGGCGCGTGGCTGTCGCGGCCGGCAGGCGCCGCTTCATCTATGTCTTCGACCTCGCTGCCGCGCGCGCCGAGCGCGTGCGCCCCCCCGCCGGCCGCGGCGAGCGCTCCTTTGAACGGTTTGCCGCGTGCGACGCCGACTCGGGCGACACGCTGGCGCTGCTGGGCGACCGGGGGAGCGTCTCCCTGCTCTCTCTGAAATCGCGCTGCGCCGCGGGCGACCTCTCGATCCCCGGCACCGTCCGCGCCGCGGCCTTTGACGCGTCCGGCACGACCCTCTTTGCCGGCGGCGGCGACGGCGTGGTGCACGCGTTCGACCTGCGCACGCGGCGCTGCATCTGGCGCGCGGCCGACGACGGTGGGCTGGGCGTCGCGTCCCTGGCCGCGGCCGGCGGCCCCTCTGGCGGCTCCCTGGCCGTCGGCTCCGGGTCCGGCGTTGTCAACGTGTACCGGCGCGGGGCCGACGGAGGGCTAGAGGGGCTGGAGGCCGCGGCGGCGGGCGGCGACGCAGACACCTCAAACCTGACCCCCCGCCCGCCCGCCCGCCCCGCCCCCGCTCGCGCCCTGACCAACCTGACGACCGTGGCCGACACCCTGGCCTGGTCGGCGGGCGGGGAACTGCTCGTGTGCGCGTCGCGCATGGCGCGCGACGCGCTGCGCGCGGTCGACGGCCCCTCCCTCGCCGTCTACGCCAACTGGCCGTCGTCGAGGACGCCCCTGGGGCACGTGCACGCGGCCGCGGTGTCGCCCGGGGGGGGGCTGCTCGCCTTTGGCAACGCAAAAGGGAAATGTCTCCTCTACCGCGTGCACCACCTCCCGATTTGAGGGCGGGCCCGACTTGTTGGTTTACGTGTTTTGGGGTGTGGAAGAGCTCGTGCCCGGGGCGCGCGGGGGTCTGGGGCGCCCTGCAACTCGAGACAAGAGCGCGCGCGCTCGCGCCGCGCGCACACCTCCCGCCTGGCGGCGGCCATTATGGCCACCGCCCCCGACCGCGAGCCGGACGACCTCACGGCCACCCTGTGGCGCGACGACGCGGCGCTCGCTGCGCGCCCGCTCACGCGCGCGACCGCGCTCGACTACTTTTCCGGGTCCCCCTTTTACGATCGCGGCTGCAACAACGAGCTCCTGCGCGCGCGAGGCCTGGGCATGGACAGTTTGAGGTAGGGAGGGCGGTGGATGGGGCGCGCGGCGCCGGATTGGCGCGCTCCCGCCCACGCCGCCCCCTCTCCACCCCCAGCCTGATGCCGGCCGGCCCCGAGTTTGTGCTGGCCGACGCGCAGGAGCCGCACCTCTTCGTCATCCGCCGCCAACTGCGCGGCGCCCCAGGCGCGGCGCCCGTGCCGCAGGCGGTCTACTACATCCTGGACGGTTCGGTGTACCAAGCGCCCACGCTGGAGGCGGTGCTGTCGGCGAGGCTGGTGAGGGAGGGAGGGAGGGGGTCTCGGTTTTTTTTTCTTTGTGCTCCCGTTCCGACCCTCCTCCCCCCTCTCCTCGCCAGAACCGGTGCCTGTGGTTGATGCGCACCGCGTTTCAGCGCATGCAGGACGACCTGGACCCGCTGCTGCGGGCGGCGCAGGAGGCGGGCGGCGCGGGGGGGGCGCCGCCGCACCGCTATTCAGACGCCGAGCGCGAGCGGGCGCGCACGGGGGACCGCATCGTGTCCACCGTGCTGGCGACCATGCTGCCACAGGGCGGGGACGGCGGGAGCGCGGCGGCGGCGGGGGGAGGGATGGACGCGGGCGAGTGATTGCAGTGTGACGCTCCCTCCCCGCCCCTCCCCCTCTCCCTACGCCAGCCGCACCGCTTCAATCGCCCACCTCCCCTTCTTCGTCTCCTCGACCGCGACGACCTCGGCCCGGCCCTTGCCCGCGACGGAAATGACGTCGCCCGCAGCGACGGCCGCGGACGGCTTGGCCTCGCGCCAGTTGAGGCGCACGTCGCCCCGGCGCACGCCGTCGGCCACCTTGGCGCGCGGCATGCGAAACGCGGCGGCGGCGACGGCGTCGAGGCGGGTCGAGGCTTCTACAGTGCGGACGGTGGTCGCCGGTTTGACAGCCGGCAGCGCCACAGACTCCAGCGCCACCACCGCGCACCGCACGCGCACCGTGCGCACCCGGTCCAGGGATGCCGCGATGTGGGCGGCGGCGTCGGGGGTGGAGAAAATGGTGGCGCCCGCGTCGGCCGCGACCAAAATGTCGCCGACGACCCTCCGGTCCAGCCCCGTGTTCAGCACGGCCCCGAGAAAGTCGCGGTGGGTGGCGGCGTCGAACGCGAAAGTGCCGGCGACGGCGACGGCCGCGACGCCGCCGACGGCGGGGTCGGCCAGGTCGGGAGAGGACGCCAGGTCTTCTTCCCGCCCTACAATGAGCCGGCACCGCTCCGCGCCCGCGTACCCGCCCCAGGGCACGCCCGCCAGGCCGGCGAGGGGCGCCAGGGCCGCGAGCGCGGCGGCCGCTGCGGGCGGCTTGAGGAAAGGGGTCGCCTGCAGCGTCCACGTGGCCGCCGCCCGGTCGGCGATCTCCAGGGCGCGGATGACATCGTCCCGGGCGTCGGCCGGGACGCCCGCGAGGGATGGGGGGCGGGGGACCGCGGATGCGGCGGCGCGGCGGGCGGGGGCGGCGGTTGACCGGCGGGAGGCTAGGGAGGCGACTCGCCGCAACGGGAGCATGGTGGCGACCGCGGCGGCGGGCGCCGCAGAGTGTGGCGCGCACTCACGGCGCCGGCGCGTCAGGCAGCGCTTCCACGACGCGCACCTCGTAGCGCACGAGGACGCTCGAGTCGGCGAACGAAAAGTGGCCCACGAATTTGGCGCCGGAGAGGAGGATCGGGTACCTGGGGGGGGAGGGGCGGGGGCAGGGTTGTTTTCTGGGCGCCCGCGCCTGCCCTCGCTCCGCCTCGCTCCGCCCCGCCACCCCGCCACCACCCCCAAACCGCGCACCACACCCGGTCGTCCGCCCACATCTGGCCAAACGGGAGCGACGCCGCGTCAAACCACGCCGGCGCCATCTCGTCGCTCTCCGTCGGGACCCCGCTCCACGCCGACGCGTAAAACACGTGCACCTCCCACGGCACGTCTTGATCATCAAACTCAAACGTGAGCACGCCCCGGCGGTCGAGCGGGGCGTCGAGGAACGCCTCCTCGCGCAGCTCGCGCGCCGCGGCGGCCGCGACGGTCTCCCCCCGCTCCACCTTGCCCCCAAACCCGTTCCACAGCCCCTCGCCCACGCCCCGCTTCTTGCGGCCCAGCAGCAGGCGCCCGGGAGGGGCCGCGTCGTGGATGAGCACAAGGGTGAAGAGCTTGGGGGGCGGCGGCGGTTGGGCGCCCGGGGGCGCCGCGCGGGGCGGGAAGCGGGCGGTGGGCGCCCGCCCGGGTGAGGGGCGCGGCGCGGCCATCAATCGAGGGCTGTGGGGGTGCAGAGCGCGCGGCCGGCCAATCTCGCGCATTCCCACCCTCCCGCACCGCGCGGGCCGCGTCCGCCGCTCCCATCGCGCGATGCGTTCACCGCCCGCATCGCTGGCGGGCGGCGGAGGCCTGCACATCCCCGCGTCCTCCCCGCGTGCGGTCGCTGGCTTGCCGGGAGTCATCTCCCTCGCCGACGGCCTCGCTCTGCACAACGGAGCATCACTGGGATCGTCCCCCGCGACCTCCGCGCGCGGCGGGTCGCCGTTCGCCGGCTTTGCCGCGCTCGGCGACGTGCCGTCGCCGGGCGGCCTCGCGCACTGGGCGGATGCGGTCGAGGCGGCGATCGCGGATTTGGTGGGTGATGGTCGGGTCTGGAGAGGTGAAAAGGGGATGAATCGGCCGCGCGCCGGGTCTTGACCTCCCTTGCAACCCTCTTCCCTGTAGTCCGACCCCGCCCTGCGCCCCGCCGCCCTGGCCCGCCTGCTGGCCGACCCGCACGCCCCCGGCGACGTCGTGGAAGCGGGCGGGTGGGGCGCGTTTGTGGGCGCGCTGCCCGACGCGCTGGCCGACCCGGCGTGCGCGGCAGACGCCGCCGCTTTCGCGTGCGCCATCATCGCCGACGCCGCCTCCGCCGACTCTTCGTCCCTGGCCGACCTGCTGGCCGCGGCCGCGGCCGGCCTGTCGCGGCACGGCGCGCCCGCCGCGGCGCGCGTCGCGCACGCGGCGGCCGCCGCGCTGCCGCCCGCGTGGGCGCCCATGCGCGACGCCGACCTGGACCGAGCGGCCAAGGCGGGGGCCGCGCTGCTGGCGCCGCCGGCGGCCGCGGGCGGGTCGGCGACGCCGTGCCCGGCGCCGGCGGCCGCCCTGTTGCACGCTGACGCGCCCGACCCCGCCTGGCTGCGCGCCTGGGCCGCCACGCCGCGCGTCGCCAGCCGCCTGTTTGCTGCCGTCGGCGCCGCAGGCCTGGACGGGCACGCGGGCGCGGTGGCCGCGCTCGCGCGCGGCGGCAAGGGCGGCGACGCCGCGCTCGCGCTCTCGGTGCATGCGACGGCGGCCGCCCTGGCCACCGCGGTCGGACAGCGGCATTTCACGGATGCCGAGGGGGCGGCCGCGGCGTTGGCGGCGCTGGCGGCGTCGACAGGGGACGAGGGTTGCAGCGCGGTCGCCGCCGCGCGTTTGGGCGTCGCCGCGCTCGCCGCCGCGGGCGCGCTCCCGCCCGCCGCGCTGGCGGCGTTGATAGATACCGTCACGGACGCGTCCCGCGCCGACGACGACGCGGGCGTCTCGGCGTCGGCGTCCGCCCTGGCGACCGCCGCGCGCACGCCGGCCGGTGCCGGCGCCGTGCTCCGCGCGCCGCGCGCGGCCGACGACGGCCCCGCGTGGCCTCTGCCGGCCCCCTCCCCGCTGGCGGCCGCGGTGGCGGCTCGCGGCGGCGCTCGAGCCGAGTTGCGCGCCGCGCTCGCGGCTGACGCGGTCGCGGCGCTGCACCTGGCGCCGCCCCCCTACGCGCCCGCCGCCCTGGCCGCCGCACTCGCATCTCGTGGCGCGCCGGCTGCCTTTGGCGCGTTGGAGGCGGCCGGGTGCGAGGTGGTGGGCGTGGCGGGCGAGTGGGTGCGGAGCGGCGTGCTGGGAACGCCGCCTCCAGGCGCGCCGCCTCGCGCCTGGGCGGCCGCGACCGCCGCCGCCGCCCTCGAAGCATCAGGCCCCGCCGCCGCCGCCGCGGCGGCGGCCGCCGCGGTCGCCGGCCGCCCACGTGCGCACGCGCCCGCGCCGCCACTCCCCGCGCCGCTCCCGCCCTGGTGCGACGCCGCGCTGCCCGCGCTGCGGACGATGCTGGGCGAGCCGTGAGATATCGTCTTTTTTGTGGGAGCACTGCAGAGCACAGACCGCCCACCCCCGCCCGCCCCCGCCGCGCGCCGACCGCCTCCACCCCACACCACTCCTCCCCCTCCCCCCTCACTCCCCGCCCGCCATCTCCACATAGTCCGGGTTCTCCCGCAGCACGACCACGCCCTCGAGGACGGGCGCGAGGGACAGGTACTTCCCGGTGGCGAGCTCCGCGCGCTCGCCCGCCGCGAGCAGCACGGGCGTCGTGTGCGTCTGGAACCCGGTCACCGTCTTGGGCCGCCCCGCCTGTGCCACCACGTCGACCGCCTGCCCCACCCGCACCGAGACCGGGAGCGCGTTGCCGGCTTCGTCGACGGTGGTGAGCGAGCGCGGGCGGAGCGCGGCGGCGAGGTGGAAGAGCGCAACCGGCGAGCGCGCGCACAGGGTCGAGGCGGCGTCGAGGCCGGCGTGGAGCACGGGCAACAGCCCGCCCAGGGCCAGCGTCGACAGCAGGAAGCCGTCGGTGTGGCGCGGGGCGGCGGTCAGCAGGCCCTTGCCCGCGTGGACGAGCCCTTGCGCCGCGCGCGTGAGCAGCAGCAGCGACGGCTCCTTGTTGTAGTAGCTCGCCAGCCCGCGCAGCAGCCCCGCCAGCCGCGCGTTGTTGGTGCCGGCGCCGACGACGCCCAGGGCGAGGACGGCGGCGCGCGCGACGTCGGCGTCGGCGTCGTGCGAGAGGCGGGCGAGCGTGTCGACCGCGCGGGCGCCCGGGGAGGACGCGTTGAGGAGGGCGAGCGCCACCGGCACCCCACGCCTGGCCCCGGGCTCGCCGTACTGGAGGACGTGCTCCAACGAGCGCGAGGCCATTTGCGCGCCGCAGTCTTCGCCGAGCGCGACCAGGGCGACGCCGAGCACGGCCGCGCCCAGGTGGGCGGTGCGCCAGGGTTCGTCCCCGTCGCCGTCGGCGGAGGGGCGGGTGGCAACGGGGGCGGCGGGGGCGGCGGCCGGGGGCGCGGAGGGCGCGGCCGCGGCGCCCGCCGCCGCGCCCGCCGCCGCGGGCGCCGCGGGCGCCGCGGGCGCCGCCGCCGGCTCGGCCGCCGCCGGCGCGGCCGCTTTGGCGCCCGCCTCGCCCACCAGGCGCAGCAACGCCTGCACGCGCAGGACGTCGCCCGTCCCCGCGTACGCGCACCCTTCGAGCGTCGCGCGCGCGTAGGGCGCAATCCGTTCGTCCAGCGCGTCCACCACCTCCAACGTTGCGTCCGCCCCGCCCTGGCGCCGCAGGAAGAGGAGGCCGAGGGCGAGGGCCATGAGGCGGGCGGCGGGGTCGGCGAGGTCGGCGGGAGGGCGCGTCATGAGCGCCTGGAGTACGGCTTCCACCGCGGGCTCGTGCGCGCGCCCGGCAAAGACGAGGCCGAGGGACAGAGCGGCCTGGCCCGCGACCGCGACGGGCGCGTCGTGGTCGGCGACGACGGGGACGAGCAGTTCCGCCACCTCGTCGCGCGCCGCGCCGGCGTAGGCGAGGCCCAGCCCGGCGACGGCGCCGCAGCGAATGGCCGCATCGTCGGACGACACAAAATCGTAGAGCAGCGCAAACGCGGGGTCGTGCTCGTGCCGCACGCCGCAGCACACGATGCCGACGCCGAGCAGGGCGCCGGCGACGACCGCGGGGTCGGTCGCGTACAGATACTTGTCCAGGAGCTGTGAGAAGAGGAGGGGAGGGGGTGGAGGCGGGTTGGCTGGTGTCGGCGCGCGCTGAGTCGTTCACCCTCTCCCCCTCCCCCTCCTACCGGCAGCCCGCCGTCGACGTCCCAGCGCGCGATCATGCCCAGCGACGCCGCCGCCGCCGCTTTGCCGGCGTCCTTGTTCTTGAAAACCCACGCCGCGCCCGCGCCGCCGTCGTCGCCGGGGGGGGCCATGAGAGAGTCACTCCCGTGGCCGCAGTTGACAAACGCGTTGACCAGGGTGGCAGCCAGATTGGCGCGGGACGAGTCGGCGGCGGCGCCGGCGGGCGCGCGGCCGCCGGCGAGGTGGACTGGAGAAAGAGGAAACGAGGGGCGCGTCGGCAGAGGCTCCCAACACCACGCACCTATCTGTCTCTCACTCCCTCTCGCGCTATACTGCTTACGCTTGTAGATGTCGTCCGGCGAGCGCGGTTCCACGACGTCGAGGTCGCGCGCGAGCGCGGCAAACCGCTCGGGCGTGCGCGCGGCGGACGCGACGTCCGCGACCGCGGCGCGCAGCGCGTCGTCGGCGATGGCGGCGGGGCCGGTTTCGAAGTCCAAAGCGACACCCTGGCGGGCGAGGAGGTAGGCGAGCTGCACTTTTTCGTTGTCGGCCGCAGCGGCAAACCGTGTCGCCACGGCGTCCACGTCGCCCAGCTGCAGCGCGACGCGCACCGCGTCGAAATGGCGCCCCGTAGTGGCGTAGCAGGCCGCCGCGGCGCGCAGCGCGGACGCGTCGTCGGGTTCGGGGAGGTAAGGGGCGCAGGCACAGAGATAGAGTGCCGCCCGGCCCACGTTCTTGGAGTCGACGAGGGGGGGGAGAAGGTCGAGGCGGTCGACTTCCAGGAGCAGGTCGACCGCTTCCGGCTCTGGGAGAGGAGAAGTGGGACGAGGTCGAAGGGGTGGGCGCGCCTTTTCCCGCCACCGCGACCCCGCCACCCCCCACCCCCGCCCCGCGCGACCCCTACCGGCGTTGTGGGCCATGTGGTAGGGCACGATCTGGTTGACCAGGGTCAGGAGATCGTCCGTGCCCCCCCCTTCCGCCCGGCGCGACGCCCACGCTTCCCCGATCTCGCCCGCCAGGTTGCGCACGTACTCGTGGCCCCAGGCGCCGACCGGGCCCTGATGAGGGAGGAGGAGGGAGGCGTCGGGAACGGGGGGCACGGCGCGCAATGCGCGCGGCGCGCGCCGCAGCCGTGGGCGGCGCCCGCCGCGCCCGCGCCAATGCTCGCAGGGCGCACAACACCTCCATCCACCCACCTGCTCGCCCGCCAAGCGGAAGAGGAGGCACTCGCGCCCGCCGCGCGGCCCCGCCGAGATGGCAAGCACGGAGAGGACGTCGGCAAGGGACGCGCCGCCCGGCGCCCCTCCCAGGAGCCCGTGCGCTTCTTTCAGCGCGTCGTAGTGGGCGCGCAGGAACTTGAGGGGCTTGGGGACGGCGGACATGGAGGTGGTGGAAGCGCGCACGTCGCCCGCGATGGCCGCCACGGCCGCCGGCAGCAGGCCGGCATCCGCGCCGGGCTCCACGATGCGCGACACGCACAGGTCGAGCCTGTCTTTGAGCGCTTGGTCCTCTTCCGACAGCTCGGGCGGCTCCTCCTCCCCTTTGCCCTTTTTCTTGGTCGGGGGGGGCTTGGCCGCCGGCGCGGGGGGTTGGGCGCCGGAGGACACCATGGTGGGTGGTGGGAGGGGGTGGGGTGGGGGGCGGGGCGCGCGGCGAGGCGTCACAGCGCGCGGCGCGCGCGCGCCGCTCTCTCCCCCCCCTCCCAACACCCGCCCGCGGGCAATGGCGCGCGCGCGTGTCTACTATATGGCTCTCTCTATCTCGAATCAGGCGGGCTAGGGGAAGGAAAGAAAAAAAAGAGGGGGCGGGCACCGCCCCTCTCACGTCACTCCCAGTCGACCACGCCCGAGATCCAGGCGTCCGCGCCGTCGTCGGCGGCCGGGTTGAGGCCGGCCTCGGTCAGGTTGTGGGCGGCCTTGAGGGAGCAGGTGCCAAAGGGGTAGGTCCCGCCGGCGGTGCAGCCGCCGTGCGGGCCGAAGCGGGTGTGCGGCGGGCCGCCGTACTTGGCGTCGGCGTTGGCGTATTGCGGCAAACAATCTCCACATCCCTGTTGGTAGTCCGCACAGAAGACCCAGACGTTGCAGCCCTCTTTCTTGTCGCACGCCGCTGCGCAGTCGGCGGGCGTCGCGATGGGTGGGGGGGACTCGGCGGTCCAGCCGCCCGGCGGCGGGCGGTGGTGCGAGTTGCCGCTGGGGGGAGGGGGATGAGAGGGCGTGTGTCGGCGCGCGGCGAGGGACGAAAGCGGCGGGGTCGAGCGCGGTCCGAGGGGGCCGGCCCTTCAACCACGCCGCCCCCTCCACCACCGCACTCACGCGTCCAGGGCCAGCAGGTCGGCCGCCTGGTAGTTGGCGTACGCGGCGCGCGCCGACTGCGGCGGGCACAGCTCCCCCACGTCGTTTTTGTCGCACCCCGCCTCTGGCGACCCGCACCAAACCGTCGGGGCGCAAATTCCGACCCTGGTCCGTGCCACCAGGCGGGGCGGCGGGAGCGCGGCGCCGCGCAGCGCGCCGGTGCCACGCAGGGATTGGGGCGACGTCAGCCCGCTCATTTTCTTGGCCGCGTGAGGCATGAGAGACAGGAACACCAGCGCAAAGATCAGCAGCGCGGGGAGGGCGCGAATAAAGCCGGCGGCCGCGGACGCGACGCCGTCCGGCCGGCGCCCGGGAAAGGGCGGGGCGCCACGAAATGGCGACTCCCGGGGCCGCATGGCGGATCGGCGGCGCGCCCGGCGCGGCAGGGAGTGGCTCGCCCTGCGCCCAGCGCGGCAGTGGCTAGCCCCCCCGGGCACCGGCTGTCACACCCTCCCGCGGCTGCCGCCCCCACCACCCTCGTTCGCGCCAGGAAACGAACCCGTCTGCAGGAGCCCTTTAGCCGGCAGCGGCAGCGCACCGGCGGCCGATGGCGGCCGTCGTGCCGCGCACCCTGCCCGGCAAAGGCCGCGCGCTTGTGGCCGCCCGCGATATTGCGGCAGGCGAAACGGTGCTCGTGGACATGCCCGTCCTGCTCGCGCCGGCGGCAGATGCGTTGGCGTCGGCGTGCGCGGCCTGCGTCCGCCGCCTGCCGCCGACCGGCGCGTTGCCCTGCCCCGGCTGCCGTTCGGTCGCGTTTTGCTCCTCCGCGTGCGCGGCGGCGGCCGCTACCGCGCCCTGCTTCCACACGCCGGCGTGCGCCGCGCTCGCCGCGCTCGACGTCGCGGGCCTCGACGCCGACGACGCGTCCTCCGCTCGCCTGCTGGTGACGCTTGCTGTCCTCACAGCGGCCACGGCTGCCGGCGATTCGGGCGCCGGGCGGGCCATGGCGGCGCTGGGGGAGATGGCCGCGCCGCCCGCCGCGGCCGCGCGCGCGCGCGCGCCCGACCTCGCGGCCCGCGCCGCGGCCGCCCTCAAAGCGGCTGGCGGCACCGTGCCTCCGCTCTCCACCGACGCCGCGGCGCACTGGCTCGCGGTGGACGACGCCAACGCCTTTGGCGTGATGGAGGCGACCGACCCCTCTCCCTCCTCCCCCTCCCCCGCCTCCTTGTCGCGCCGCGTCCGCGGCGGCGGCCTCTACCCCGCCGCCGCCCTGCTCAACCACGACTGCCTGCCCAACGCGGCCCGGTTCGACCATTTCGACGCGGCCGCCGCGCACGGCGGGCGGCTCGAGTTTCGCGCGCTCCACGCGCTGCCCGCCGGCGAGGAGATCACCACGTCCTACGTCCCCCTGGACTGGCCCCGGGACGAGCGGTCGACTCGGTTCGCCCGCCTCTACGGTTTCGTCTGCTCCTGCGCGCGCTGCCGCGGAGAGGCCGCCGCCGACGCGGCGGCGTCCGCCGACGCTTCCGCCGCGGGCGTCACCTTCATGCGATCCACGCGGTCGACCGACACGATGGTGGTGGGGCGCGCGTCGGGGGCGTCGGGCGATGGAGGGGGCGGGGGTGGCGGCCACGCCGCCCTTGGCCCCGCCGCCGACGTGGGCTACATTGCCGCCTTTCTGGCCAAGCACGCGTGCGGCTGCGGCGGCACCCTGGCCCCGGCCGCGGCTGGGGGCGGGGAGGGGGACCACGTGTGCGCGGCGTGCGGCGCGGTGCGGACGCACGCCGATTTCCTCGCCGCCCTGGCCGGCGCCGATTCGGGCTCCGAGTGGGGGACGGAGGACATGAGCGAAGGCGGCGATTGACGGCGGTGGAGGGTCGCGGCGCGGGGCTGCAACGGCGACTGTTTAGCGACCTTCAGCGAGGCAAGAGTGCACACTTTCGATGCGGTGTGCCCCGCCCCGCCCGCCGACCCTCCCCACGCCGACCCTCCCCGCCCCGCCAGCGGGCGCGGCCCCGCGGCGGGCCGCCCTCCTGGCGGGACTGGCCGCGCTCGTGGCGCCCTGCGCACGCGCCGCGCCCGAACAAGCTTTTTTCACAACGGCGACCGACGCGGCCAAAGCCGGGCTCAAGGCGCGCGACGAGGCGGCCGGCTTTCAGTGCAAGGTTGGTGTGGTGGTGGTGGCGGTGGCGGCGGCGGTGGCCAGGGCCCTCGAAAATCTCTCTCTCAAAACCCCCTTATCTTTCTCCATATCTCTCCCCAGGGCGGCATGATGGACTGCGACGGCGACCGCCGCGACTTTGCCAAGAAGCAGTGGCGCGAGTTTCTCGACAAGGCGGAGAAGAAGGCGGCGGGAAAGGAGGGCACGGAGTGAGTCCTGTGGCTGACAAAATTTTCAACTCCACCCTTGTTCTCTTATCCTCCTCATTCCGCGCCCCGCTTCCACCCCGGGGGTGCCGCGAGCGCGGTGGCGGGTCTGGTGGGGGCAGGGCCTGCCTGCGCAGCGTCGCGCGCGACGAGGGCGAGGCCAGCGAGCACGCCGAGCGCCCCCGCGTCGCGCGGCGTCACCGCTTCCCCCAGAAAAGCCGCAGCCCCCGCCATCCCCAGGAAGGGTTGCAGGCACGTGAACGCAGCCACGTGGCTGGCGGGCAGGACGCGCGCCGCGGCCGCGGTCGCGCCATACCCGTAACAGGAGCAGGCGAGGATCTGGAGAGCGGTGGGGAGGGCGGAGAGGGTGTGTGGGCGGTGTCGTGCGCGCGGCCGCGGCCACCCCGCCGCCCCACCCCCCAGCGAAAGAAGAAGAGAAACAAACTCACCCAGAACGCGAGCGGTCCACGCAACGGCGGCGCGAGCCCCCACGCCGACACGGGCGCGGACGCGAGCGCGGCCACCCCCATGGCCGCCGCGGCCGGCACGTACGCCCACCCCGCGACGCACAGGGGAGGGTACACGCGCACGAGCCGCGCGGTCGCGCGGTAAAACAGGGCCATCGCCAACGTGCCCGCCGCCAGCGCGGCCTTGCCGCCGGCCGCCGCGCGCGCGGCGCCGACGGTGGTGGCGGTGGCGGGGCCGGAGACCATGCAGAGCGCGCCCGCGGCGGCGAGCGCGACGCCCGCGAGTTTTTGGCGCGTCGGCTTCTCCGCGCCGGTCGCGACGCCGAGGGCGGCGGTCCAAATGGGGACCGCGGGCTGGAGGGACGCCGCGACCGCGACGCCGGCGGCGTCGATGCCGTGCACGTAGAGCGCTTGCGACGCGAAGAGGCAGACGCCCGCGCCGAGCAGCGCGGGCACGTCCGCGCGCCGCGGCCGCGTCACGCCCGTCGACGCCGCGGCCGCCCCGCACAGCAGCACCCCGGCGGCCGCCTCGCGGAAGAAAGCAAAGACGGCGGGGTGGAACGGGTGCGCGGCGTCGGCGCGCGAGAGGCCGGCCTTGAGGTAGACCGCCCCAACGCACACCGCCGCCTGCACGCCCACCATGAGGGCCTGGGCGACGGCCGGGGTCAATGGTGGCGGGCTTGGCAGCAGGCGCCGGCCGCGGGGTGACGCGACGGCGCTCTCCTCGGGGTCGGGCGACCCGTCGTGCCGGCGGGGGGCGCCGCCGTCGCGCGGGCGGCGCTGCCAGTCCATGATCGAGGAAACGGGGCGATCGCCGGCGGCCCGGCGGGCGAGAACCGCCGCGGCCGATCGGCGGTCGGTGTGCGGAGGGCGGCGCCGCGGTCCGCCACACTCGCTCCGCGCGCCGCGCCGCCGCGGCCCGCGCTGGTCGCAGCCGCGCCCTCCCTGCCCGCACCCCGCGCCGCGCCGCCCCTCCCCCCTCGCCCGCCGCGATGGCCGCGCCGTCACCCGACCTGCTGGACGAGCTCTGCACCCGCTTCCTGCTCAACGTGCCCCCGCACGAGCTGGAGTGAGCAAAGGCGGGGAGTGGTGGGGTGGAGGGGCGCGGGCGTGGGCCGGCCCGCCGCCGACGCGCGTCCTCCCTCCCCCCCAGGTCCGCGGAGAAGCTGCTCTTCGTCGTCGAGATGGCGCACTGGTACTATGAGGTAGGCATGCTGGTGGCGGAGAGGGCGGGCGGGCCGGCGGCGGTCGGCGCCGCGCGCGCAGACCCCCCGCCGACCCCCCGCCACCAGGACGAGTGCCGCGACGAGGACCCGTCCCTCGCGTCCCTCCCCCTCAAAGCCTTTGCCCAGCACCTCGCCCGCCGCCTGCCCGACGTCTTCGCCCGCGCGGGCGCGGGCGACGTGGGCGCCGCGCTCGCGCGCTTTGCCGCGTTCAAGGCGCGCGTGCCCACGGCCGGCACCATGCTGCTCGACCCCACCCTCACCAAGGTGCTCCTCGTGCGCGGCCTCAAAGCGGGCGCGTCGTGGGGGTTCCCGCGCGGGAAGCTGGCGGCGGGGGAGAGCGACGCGGCGTGCGCGGCTCGCGAGACGGTCGAGGAGACCGGGCTCGACGTCGGGGGCGCCATCGTGGAGGGGGACGCCATCGAAATTTACGTGGACGGCCAGCGCAGCAAGCTGTATGTGGTGCCGGGGGTTGATGAAGCGACGCCGTTTGCGCCGACGGTGCGCGGAGAAATCGGCGCGCTCGCGTGGCACCTCATCGCCGACCTCCCGTCGACCAAGGACGCCGGCGCCCTCGTCTACACGTCGGAAGCGGGCGTGCGGCACCGGTTCTTTCGGGTGTGGCCGTACGTCAAAAAGTTGAGGGCGTGGGTCAAGGCGCGGCAGACGGGGGAACGGGGGGGGGGGCGCGCGCGCGCGGCGGCGGCCGCGCCGGGCTCGACCCCGGCCCCGGCCCCCGCCACCACCACCCCTGCCACCGCCAAGAAGCGCACCAAGCCGCGCCGGGTCAAGGACGGCGCGGCCCGGCGGCCGGCGGCGCCCGCGGCGGTGGCCGCGCACGTGAGAGCGACGGCCGAAGTCGCAGCGGGCGCTGGGGCGGCCGCCGAACCCTGGTGGCGCGGCTTTGACGCGGCGGCGATCGAGGCGTGCTTGGTGTGAGGCGGGGGAGGGGGTGTTAGCACCGTCACACTTGCTCACGCCGCCAACCCTTCGACCGCCCCCAACACGCCCTCCAACCCCGCCACCACCCGCCGGCGGTGCACCACGCCGCCGGTGCCGCCCCGGCGCGCGGCGAAAGCGTCCAGGTCGGCCGCCGCGCGCGCCGTCGGCCTCCCCCCACCAAGCAAGTCCCTCACCACGCGCACCAGCAGCGACACGCCGTCGGCGGCGTCGCCCGCGTCTTTGCCCACGCGCGCGACGTCGGCAGCCAGGGCGTCCAGGTCGGCGCGGGCGGCGGCGAGCGACTCGCGCGCCGCGGCCTGGCCGGCGGCGAGGCCGTCTGCTTTGCGGTCGAGCGCGTCCACGCGCGCCCCTAGGGCGTCGCCCACCGCGCGAATGGTTTTGGAGGTGGTGAGAAGGGCGCGTTTGAGGACGGCGCGCGAGGCGGGCAACCAGTCGGGGGCGGCCGCCCGGGCGAGCGCGGTCAGACCGCCCGCCGCAGCCAGCGCGACGACCAAGGCTGTCCCACCGCCGCGGGACGAGGGCGCAGTGACGAGCGTGACCGAGGGAGAGCCGCCGCCCCCGCGGTCGAGCGCCAGGCGCTCGACGAGCGCCGCGAGCCGGTCTACCGCGGCCGCGCTCGCGGCGCCGCCGCCACCACCACCACCGCCTTTGGGGATCAAAAACGTGAGGTCGACACCGTTGTAGTGCGCCGCGGTCAGGCCGGCGCCCAGGGCGGCGCCTGGAGGAAAGGAAAAAGGGGTGGGGTGGGGGGACGGCGCGTTGCGGCGCGCCGCCTCGACCGTCCTTCAGGCTCGCGGCGCTGCCGCCGAAACACCCTCACCACTCCCAGCCGGACCCACGCACCCGCGAGGCCGCGGCCGGACATGCGGCGCGCTGTCCCGTTTGCTCGGCCGGAATTGGAGGCGCCAAGCGACCCCTGGGCTGCACGCCGCGACACAGGCGGCGCTCCCGGTCGATCGCGGGGCGCCGAGGGAGGCGGCGGGCGGCAGTGAGTGTGGCCGTGTTCGCCGCACACGCCCACTCTTCACCGCGGCTGTGCCCTCCCACCCCGGCGCCCGCCCGCCGGTCGGCGCGCCCGCCCACCGCCAGCCGCGCGCCCAGCGGCCGGGCGCGCGCGCGCCCCGCGCCTTGCGCCGCCGCGACGATGGCGTCCGCCGCCCCCACCCCCCCTCCCCCCCCTCCCTCCTGGCGCCTGGAACTCCCCGCCTCATCCGCCGGCGACGACGCGTACGGCGGCTGCCGCTGCCTGGAGGACGGCTACACCAAGCTGCGCCAAATCGGGGAAGGGACGTACGGCCAAGTCTACCTCGCGCGCGACGAGCGGGACGGGTCGCTCGTCGCGCTCAAGCGGGTGCGCATGGACAACGAGAAGGAGGGGTTTCCGATTACGGCCATCCGCGAGATCAAACTGCTCAAGCGCCTCAACCACGAGAACGTCATCCGCCTCAAAGAGATCGTGCGCTCCCACTGTGAGTCGTGGAGGGGTGGAGGGGGGGGGGGGTGGAGGAGGAGGGGTGTGAGGGCGCGCCCTCGCGCGCGCGGCCCACCCCGCCCCGCCCCTCGCCCCCCCTCCTGCAGCCTCCAAGTACAACAACAACAAGGGCTCCATCTACATGGTGTTCGACTACATGGACCACGACCTCACCGGCCTGATGGAGCGCCGCGGCTACGCGCTCCCCGTGCCGCACGCGAAATGCTACATGAAGCAACTCCTGCGCGGCCTGCACTACTGCCACACCAAGGCCGTCCTGCACCGCGATTTGAAGGCGTCCAACCTGCTCATCAACAACGCGGGCGTGCTCAAACTGGGGGATTTCGGGCTGGCCCGCACCGCGCGCGCCGACGGCGGCGGCGGCCGCGCGCTCACCAACCGCGTCATCACCCTCTGGTACCGGCCCCCGGAACTCCTGCTCGGCGCGACGCGGTACGGCCCGGAGGTCGACATGTGGTCGGTCGGGTGCATTTTCGCCGAACTGCTCCTCGGCAAGCCGCTCTTCCCCGGCGCGGAAGAGGGGGAGCAAGTGGACCGCATCACGCGCCTGCTGGGCACGCCGACCGAGGCGACGATGCCGGGCGTGTCGTCCCTGCCGCACTACGCCAACCTGCAGCCCGGCCGCTACAAGGCCAACGGCCTGCGCGCGTTTCTCGAGGCGCGCGGCGTGGAAGCGCGCGCGCCCGGCGCGGGCGACCTCCTGTGCGCCCTGCTCACGCTCGACCCCGCGGCGCGCATCACCGCGATCGAGGCGTCCAACCACACTTTTTTCTGGACCGACCCCAAACCCGCGGAACCGGGCGACTTGCCTCAATACGACGCGTCGCACGAGCTGGACATGAAGCGGCGGCGGCAGGCGGCCAAGGCGGCGGCGGCTGGGGGGGGCGGGGCGGGGGGCGCGGCCGTTGCCGCCGCGTCGAGCGCCGACGCGAAGCGCGCGCGGCACGGCCCTGGCCCCGGGCCGGCGCCGCTCGCCGCCCACGCCCGCCACCACCACGGTGGCCACCACCACGCGCCGCCGCCGCCGGCCGGGTGGCGGCCGCCGCCCGCGGCGGCGTACGGCTACGGCGCGCCGCCACTGCACGGCGGCCCGCCCCCTCCGCCGCCGCCGGGCGCCGGGTTCCCGGGGGGGCCGCCCGCGCCCGCGTGGCGAGGCCAGCGCCGGTGAAGGAGAGAGAGGGGGGGGGCTGCTGCTTTTGGGGGGGGGGGCGGGGTTCTGAACGGCGCGAGGCGTCTCACAAAACGGGGTAGGGCGCGCTGCACTCTCCCAAGTGCTTTTTCAGCGCGGGCATCGTCTTCATCTCCTGCCCACACCGGTGGCACGCCAGCGGCGCGCGCAGCGCGGCGTCGGCGGCGGCCGCGTCGAGGAGCGGGGGTCGCTTTCCGGCGTCGAGCGCAGCGGCCACTGTCTCTGCATCGACGAAAAAGGGCGCTTTGAAGCTGTTGTAGTGCTTCTTGGTCTTCATGTAGGCCGAATCCAGGTCCTGGGAGATGACGTGCAGGTGCAGGGGGCGCATGGAAGGGGCAGAATGAAAGCCGAGCCTGAACGGCGCGCCGCCCGGCGCCGCGTGCTCCCGCGCCCATGCCGCCCCCGCGGCCGCCAGCTCGCGCACCAGGGCCGCACCAGAGGAGCCGGCCAGGTCGGCCGGCGTCGCGGGGATGGCGGGCGGGCGGCCGGCGGGCAGCGCGAGCGCGTGGCGGGCCGCCTTGGGAAACGCGTCCGCCAGCAGGACGGCGCGGCCGCCGGCAGACAGAGTGGCGTGCGGGTGGGATGTGGGGTCGGCGGCGACGGCGAGCAGGGCGGTGCCGCCCGCCCAAGCGGGGCGCGGCGGCGGCGGCGGCGAGGCTGGTGCCGCCGCCGCCGCCGCGCCGCGCGCGCCCATCAAGGCGTCCATCGCCGACCGCTGGGGGGCGCCGCGCCCTGCCCAGCGCGACGCCGCCGCATCCGCGGCGGCGTCGGTGGGCGCGGCGGCGACAGAGGCAAACCCCTCGCCCGCGGTCGGCGCCACGACGCCGCCCGCCGCCAGGCGGCCGACCACGCTCCTCGCGCGCGGGCCGGCCACGCCGGAGGGGTGGGTCGTGCGCGCCGCGGCGCGGTCGGCGCACGCAGCGCGGCCGTGCGACAGGTGCAGCGCGTGCGCCGCCGCGCCCGCGGCGGCCGCCGCCGCGACAAACGGCGCCCGCTGGTCGACAGTCAGATTCGTGCGGTCGACGACGACCGACGTGCCGGCGGCCAGCGCGCGCGCCGCAGCCGCGACGCACGCGGCCTTGGTGCCGGGTTTGCCCCCCGCGCGCACCGTGTCCTGGCACGCCACCGCCCACCCGGCGGCGGCGAGCTTGGCCGCGAGCATGGATTTCCCAGAGCCGGGCAGGCCGACGAGGACGAGGAGGACGGGGGGAGGGCGCGGGCGTTTCACGGTGGGAGCTTCTGCCGGCTCCCGGTCCTCGCTGCTGCCCGCCACAGCCGTCACGCGCACGGTCGAGTGCTTGCTGGCGGGCTCGGTGAGCACGAGCGCGTCGCCGGCGGCCAGCGGCGCGGACGAGCCGCGCGCGAGCACGCGCTCGGGGCCGACCACGGGGCGCAGACGCACCAGGGACGTCCCAATAACGGTCGCGGTGAGGCCTTGTGCGCCCTGGCGGGTCACCTCGACGGCGTGCCTGAAAAAGAGAGGGGTCGGCATTCGCGGCGCGGCGTCCGGCACCCTCCTCTCCACCCCCCGCGTCCCGCTAGTCGGGCACGCGTCAAACCACCCCACCCTCATATACCTGCTGACCGCCGCCGCGCCGGGCGAGTGCCGCACGTGGAACCGGCCCAGGGGCGCACGGCCGCCGACGGGGACGGGCAGGCGGCCGCCGTCGGGCAGCGTGAGCATGCGACGCGGAGGGGGCGCGGGGGGAGTGGGGGCGAGCGCGCGGGCTCTCTCTCTCTCTCTGCACACGAAACCAGCCTCCCAAACCATCAATCGCCCTCCCCACTCACCCCACCCCCTCCCTTCCACCCCGGCGGGTGCGGCGGCAGGCGGGCGAGCGCGGCGCGGACAAGAAGCGTCAACGCGCCCAACCCCACGCACGCGCCCCACGCCCCCGCCGAAAGCGGCACCGTGTCGAACACGGGCCCCCCAAATTGCACGATGCCCGCCTGCAGCGCGGCCTCGGTCGCGAGGACGGCGAGGAAGAGGCGGTTGGACGCCGCGCCGGCGAGCACGTCCGCTTCGTCCCGCACCCGCCGCGCGTTGACCTGGTTGAAGAGCTGCATGCAGACAAAGGTGTGGAAGACGACGGTGCCGGCGGGGGTGCCGGGAGCGGGAGGGTCGCCCGCGGCGACGCCGCCGGCGACCGCGGCCGCGCCGCCGCCGAGCACGAGCCAGGCCATGACGCTCGTCTGAAAGACGGCTTGGCCGACCACGCTTTTGACCAGGTGCGGCCCGAGCAACGGAGCGTCGGGGGCGGGCGGCGGGCCGGCCAGGGCGTCGCGCGACGGCGCGTCGGTCGCCAACGCGAGGGACGCGAGCGAGTCCATGATCAGGTTGACCCACAGAAACTGGACCGCCGTCAGCGGTGACGTGGCGTTGGCCAGCGCGCCGCCGGCGGCCGTGGCGACGGCGACGGCGTTGGCGACCAATTGAAACTGGAGAAAGCGCGCGGCCGAGGCGTACACGTTCCGCCCCCATGCCGCCGCTTTCACGACGGTCGCGAACGAGTTGTCAAGCAGAATGATGTCGGCCGCCGCCTTGGCGACCGGGGCGCCGGACGCCATCGCAAAGCCGACCGACGCGGCGGCGAGCGCCGGGGCGTCGTTGACGCCGTCGCCCGTCACAGCGACGACGGCCGACGGATCCGCACGGATGCCTCTCACAATCGCCAACTTGTCATTGGGTGTGCACCGCGCCAGGACGCGCAGGCGCGGGAAGATGGCGGCGAAAGCAACGGGGTCGGGGAGCGCGTCGGGGTCGGCGTGGTCGCCGTCTGGAAACAGGGCGGCCCGCAGGTCGGCCCCCGTCCACACGGCGCCGCTGTCGTCCGCATCATCGTCGGCATCCAAAATCCCCGCCTGGCGCGCGATAGCGACCGCGGTCGCGGGCGCGTCGCCGGTCAGCATCTTCACCGCGACGCCCGCTCCCCTCGCCGCCCTCACCGCCGCCGGCACCTCGTCCCGCAACGGGTCGGCGATGGAGGCGAGCGCGATGAGGGTCAGGCCCGACTCGAGAGAGCGGTCGGGGATGGAGGGGCCGTCTCCGCCGCTTTCCAGAGCCGCCGCCGTCGCCGCCAGCGCCAGCACGCGCCCGCCCGCCGCCGACGCGGCGTCCACAAACGAGGTGGCCGCGACGAAGTCCAGTGGGGCGGTGTCGCCGCCTGCGGCCAGCTGGCGCGCGCAGCGCGGGAGCAGCACGTCGGCAGCGCCCTTGACCAGAATTGTTGCCTCGACGGCCTCGCTGGACCCCGCCACCTCCATCCACGCCCATGCATCAGTGCCCCCATCTACCGCCGTCGCCATCAGCTTGTCGTCCGAGGAAAAGGGGGTCACGGCGAGCACGCGCGCAGCACTCCGCGCGGCACCGGGGTCGGCGCCGAGACCGGCGGCGAGCTCCAGGAGGGCGCCCTCGGTCGGCGACCCGGTGCCGGCGGTGGTGGTGGATGCCAGGGTGGCGGTCGAGTTGACGCAGGCGCAGGCGGAGACGGCGTCGGCGGCAGAGGAGGCGAGAGCGAACGCGCGGCCGCTTCCTCCTCCCTCGACCTCCCCGCCCCCAACCCACAGCCGCGTCACCCGCATGCGCCCGCTCGTCAGAGTGCCCGTCTTGTCGGTCAGGACGACGGTGGCGGCACCCATCGTCTCGGCGGCCGACAGGCGGCGGACAAGGGCGTTGTCTTCCAACATGCGCGTCACGCTGTAAGCGAGCGCCACCGTCGCCGCCAGGGGCAACCCTTCGGGTACGGCGACGACGAGGACGGTGATGGCGGTGACGGCGGCGTGGAGGAGGGCGGAGAGGGCGGCGGCGTCGGGCGGCGCGCCGGTCGCCGCGACACGTGCGAGCACGGGGGCCGCGAGGGCGGCGCCCACGACGCACGCGGCGCCGGCGCCCAGCAGCCCGATGCGGCCGGCGAGCGCCCCTAGCTTGGCCTCGAGCGCGGTCGTTTCGCGCAGCGGGTCGCCGCCCGCGACGGAGGCCACGATGCCGCCCGCTTGGGAGCGGGCGCCGACCGCGGTGACAAGCAGGGAGCCAGAGCCGGAGAGTACACGGGATCCGGCAAAGAGGGGGTCGGACGGCGCTTTGGAGACTGGGAGCGACTCGCCCGTGAGTTGGGATTCGTCGACTTCCACCCTAGCCGCGGCCGCGCAGACGCCATCGGCGGGCAGGACGTCGCCCGCCCCGAAAATGACGACGTCTCCGACGACCAGGGACGAGGATGGGACGACGGTGGGGGTCGGAGGGTGAGCGGCGAGCGAAGAAACCGCCCCGCCGCGCCCCCCTCCTCCCACCCTCCGCAGCACCCTCGCCGGCGGATCGGCCGCCAGCGCGGCCAGCGCCCGAAATTGGGCCTCCTTTTGGAAATCGTTGACCGCGGTGACGCCGACGACGACGCCGACGGCGGCCAGAATCGCCGCGCCCTCGATCCAGCCGTCCCCTCCCCCATCCCCTACCCCCAGCTCCAGCGTCAGGGACACGGCGGCGGCCACGGCGAGGACGGCGACGGTGGGGTCGGCGGCGGCGGCCGCGGCGAGGCGCCAGAGGGGGGTCGCGGCGCGCGTGGGGACGGCGTTGGCGCCGAAGGTCGCGCGGCGGGCGTCAAGGCCCGATTCCGACGCGTCGTCGATGCCGGAGGTGGGCGAGGTGCGCAGGGCGGCGGCGAGGGCGGCGAGGGAAGGTCGAGGCGACGACGCGTCGCCCTCGCGCTCCAGAATGGCCACGAGAGCGTCCTCGGTCAAGCCAAATGGTATCGTGGACGATAACGCATCCTCACGAGGCTTCCCAGGCGGCGGCGACGGCGCGGGCGGCGCGCGGCGCGGCGACAGCCGAGCTTCGTCGGCCGGCGCAGCGCCGGTTGGGTGTCGATTCCGGAGCCGGCCGCCATGGTGTGGGAATAGAGAGGTAGGCGTCCGTGGCGCCAGCCGGGGCGCGGGGCGGCTGGGACGCATTGGGGCAGCGCGCCTGCGCCCCCGCGCTAGCGGGGCCGGGTGCGCATTCGCGATGCTTGGCTGTGTGTCAATAAGCGGGTGGCAGGGTCTGGCGCGGCGCCGGCCGCTGTGCGGCGCGCACACCCGACGCCGGCCGGTACGACGTGCCACAACCGTGGCACGTTCGCCATGCTTTCCACGCTGCTCCCCGCTACGGCCGCCGCACCACGGCCACGCGCCCTCACGCTGTACGTCTTCGACCGCGCGGGCGGCGCCCTCTTCACTGCCGACTACAACCGGTCGCGCCCCGTCGCCGACGGCGCGGGCACCCCCGACGACGACCGCAAGTCCATGTTTGGCCTGCTCTTCTCCTTGCGCTCCCTGGCGGCCGCGGTGGATCCCAAGAGGTAAAGGATGGGATGGGTTGGCGGCGATGGCGCGCCCGCCCGCCGTGCCCTCACCGCCCGCCCCGCGCTCCACTTTAGGCCCGACAAACCCCCGCTGGGCTCCCCCCTGCGCATCGGCGACGGCGCGTCCTGGCATCGCCTGGCCACCGACGCGTACGCGCTCCACTATTTGGAGTCGCCGTCCGGCGTCAAACTGGCGCTGACGACCGACCCCGGCGCGGGCGACCTGCGGGAGGTGCTCGCGGGGCTGCACGCGGCCCTGGGAGATGTGCTGGCGCGGCACCCCGGCGCCGCTCGCGCGTTCCCCGCAGACGCGTTTGGCGCGCGCGTGGCGGCCTATTTAAAGGGCGCGGGCCTGCTGTGATCGGAGAGAACGGGAGTGGAGGGAGTGGAGCTGTTTTGGGGGGGCTGCAACGAACTGAACAGGCGCGCGGGAACGACCTCGCTCACACACCCCGCGGCCCTTGCCGCCGCCGCACCACCGACTCAATCCCCATCCTCTTCGCCCCTCATCGCATGCCCGTAGAGCTCTTCACCACGACCACGCCGTCGACCGCGGTGCAGCGCACCGAGATTTCGCGCGCGCGCCAGCTGCTGGACACCAAGAAGGTGGTGTACGTCGAGGTGGGGATAATGGGGTGGGGGGAGGGGACGGGAGAGGCGGGGCGCGATTGGTCAAGCGGCGATTGGGCGCGCCGACCACTTCCCGCCCTCCCCCTTCTTCAGACCGACCTCGCGGCCGACGCCACCGCCCGCCTGCGCATGTGGGCGGCGTCGGGCGACGTCAAAGACATTCCCCAGCTGCACGTGGGGGGCAAGGTGGGAGGGGGAGGAGGTGGGGCGGGGGCTCGGCGACGCCGCCGACTGCGCCCGACCCTCCCCCCTCGTCTCCTCCCTTTTCAGTTTGTCGGCACCTTCTCCACCATCCAGGAGATGGAAGACTTTGGCGAGCTGGACGCCGCGCTCAAGGAGTGATGGTGGCGGGCGCGGACGCCAGCGCGGCGGTCGACACCGCCGCCGCCGCTTTCCTGGACGCGGGCCTGGCCCCAACCCTGAGCTCGTTGCCGGCCATCGACGGGCGTGGCGTCGCGGCCTGGCTCGCGGCAGCCGCGCGCGGCGGCCCGGACGCCCCGCTCGCGGCGGCCGCCGCGCGCGACGCGGCCTGGGAGCAACTGCACACCGGCCCCTGGGCCGCAACCGAGCCCGCCTGGCGGGACGCTTATGCCCTGGCGTGCGTGCTGGCGGCCGCGGGAGGAGGGGCGGCCGCTGCGCTGCGCGCGGCCGACAGCGCGCTGTTGCTCGGCGGCGAGGGAATGCGGCCGGCCGCGCATGCGCTCGCGGCCGCGGCGCAAGCGGCGCTGGATGCCGCACGCGGTGGCTCGCACTGGGCGGACGAACTGCCGGCCACGTTTGATGGGGCCGCGCGCTCCGCGCTCCCGCCCGGCGCGCTTGCCCACCCCCTCCCGCCCACCCCACCCCCTTCCCTGGCCGACTTTGCCGCCCGCTTTCTGACACCCGCCACCCCCACCCTGCTCGCCGGCCTCGCGGCGACCTGGCCCGCCCTCACTCTCTGGGCGTCGCCCCGCTTTTGGGCGCGCGCGCTCGGCGACCGCACGCTGCCCGTCGAGCTCGGGGCGCACTATATGGAGGAAGGGTGGGGGCAGGCGCTGATGGAGGGGCGCGCGTTTGTGCGCGGGTGCTGGCTGCGGGAAGAGGAGGGAGGGGAAGGGGTCGGGGACGCCGCGGACGCCGCCACCGCCTCGCCCTGCCCTCCACGCCTCGGCTACCTGGCCCAGCACGACCTGTTGGCCCAAGTTCCCGCCCTGCGCGCCGACGTGGTCGCGCCAGACTACTGCGCGCTCTCGATAGATCGAGGGTCCGCGTCGCCTCCGACCACCAACCTCTGGCTCGGCCCCGCGGGCACCGTGACGCCCCCGCACACCGACCCGCACCACAACCTGCTCGTGCAGGTCGTCGGCCGGAAGTACGTGCGCCTGTGGCGGCCCGCGGCGGGGAGGGCGCTCGCGCCGGGGGCGGGGGCCGCTGGGCTCACGCCAAACACGTCCCGCGTCGATGTGCGCACCCTCGTTCCGGCCCCTGGTGCCCCTGGCGCGGCGGGCGAGCCGTACGTGGACGCGCTGCTCGCCGCGGGGGACGCGATCTTCATCCCGCGCGGGTGGTGGCACTTTGTGCTGGCGGCGACGCCCTCCGCGTCCGTCTCGTTCTGGTGGGATTGAAAGGGTTGGACGCGGGGCGGGGGACGGTTGCACGGGCGCGCAAGGGCGCGCGCGCGCAAAACAAAAAGGAAAAGAAAAACAGTCGCCTCTCTCCCTCCCACCTCTCTCAACTCTCGCTCGCGACCCACGCGCCCGGCCCGGCGGCGCGCCAGGCATCGACGTCGGCGACGAGGGCGGCCAGGGCGTCCGCTAAATCGCGCACGCCAGCGTTGCGGCGGGCGGCCTCACTCCGCAGGGACGCGACGGTGGCCTCGAGCGCGTCGGCCGCCGCCTCGCGCGCCGGGTCGCTGGGCGGGCGCTTGGCGGCGGCCGCAGAGCGCTGGGCGGCGTCGAGCGCCGCCAGCGCGGCGCCCAGGTCGCCGCGCGCCGCTTTCACGCGGGCCACCGCCGCCTCGAGCGCCGCCTGCAGCGCGCCAGCCCCCGTTCCATCCACCCCATCCAGGGCCGACGGATCCGCGGCGAGCGCGGCGAGCGCGGCGCGCGTCGCGGACGTGAGCGCGCGCAGCGCCGTGCCCGCGGCGTCGGCCGCGGCGCGCACGGCCGCGTCGGCGTCAGCGGCGGGCGACGCCATGAGGCGGGCGGATCGCCGGCCGGCGGCGGGCCGCCGGGGGAGAGTGCGATTGGGCCGACGGCCGGCGCCGGGCTAGCCGCCACTCCAGCCGCTGAGGCGCGACCCCGCCGTCGCTGGGGGCCATGTCTATCTATATTGGTTTCTTGTGCCTGCACGCTTGACGCTAGGCCGCCTCAACCGCCGCGATGCGGGGCCGCGCCCCTGCCACGCCCGCCCCCTCGGCCGCCCGGGGCGCCGCCGACGCCCCCACGTTTGGCCCTGATTTCAAGAAGACGCTGGCCGCCATTGTGGCAGACGTCAACGCCCACCCAGCCCTGGCCGCCCTGGCGCGCGGCCTCTCCGCCAGCGACCGCCTGACCGCCGCCGCCTGGGCGGCCGCCGCCGAGCTGGTAGTGGTCATCGCGCGCGCCGGGGGCGCCCCCGTGCCGGGCGCGGGGGATTTGCTGGCCGGCGCCGTCTTCGCGGGCGCCGCGCGCGCCGACGCCAAGCGCGGGTTGGGCGCCGCCCGCGCGCTGACCGGCGCGGCGTGGGCCGAGTTTGAGGCCGCGGTGACTGAGCGCGCCATCGACAGGGCGGCGGCGGCCGACGCCGCGTCGACCGCGGCCGCGCGCGCCCGCGCTCTCCACCCCCTGCTCGCCCTCGTGGCCGACGACGTCGCCGCCCGCTGCATGGGCAGGGCGGCGACCGCCATGCTGGGGTGCGTGACGGGTGCGTTGGGCGAGGGGCGGGCGCCGCCAGAGGACCGCCCCGACGCGGCGGGCGCCGCGGTGTATCTCTTGACCGCGCACGGACCCGCCGCCGCCGCGGGCGCCGGCGGCGGCGCCGCCATTGCAGCCGCCGGGGACGCCATGGTCGCCATCCTGCGCGACGGCGGCCCCGGCGAGGCGGCGGCGGCCGCGGGGTCGGGCGTCGCGGCGGCCGCGGCGCTGCCGGACGCGCCGCCAGGCCGCCTGGCGGCCGAGCTGGCGGCCGGCCTGTTTGACGTGTTGGTCGATGACGGCGACGACCCTCTGACAGGCCCCTGGCACGCCGCGCTGGCGGCCCGGGGCGAGAGCCTCGCGACCGCGCTCGCCGCGCTCCCCCCAGCGCGCCGCCTCGCCGCCGCGCGCGGCGTCCTCGCGTCCGCGCCGGCCGCCATCGTCTGTGCGCGCGTGGTGGTCGGCGGTCGCCCCTGGACCCTGGTCGTGGACGGCGGCGCGGTCGCAGGTGCGGCCGCGGTCGCGCGCGGCGGCGCGAGCGCGGACGACGCGGTCCTCCTCCTCGCCGCCGCCCTCGCCCGCCTGGCCCGTGAGTGGGCCGCGGTGGAGGGCGCGGCGCCGGGGGAGGAGGGGGATGGCGACGGCGACGCGCCGCCGCCGCTCGCGAGCCTGACGCTGGGCGACTGCGAGCGCGGCCCGAGCGCCCCTCCCACCACCACCCTACTCCCCCCACACCTGCCCCCCGCTACTCTGACCTCCATCATAAACGCATCCTGGCCCCTGCTGGAGGACGGCGGTCCGCGCCCGGCCGCCGCCGCGCACGCCGCGCTCGCGTCGGCGCTCGACGCCCTGGACGCCGCCGCCGCCGCCGACCCCGCCGCCGCGCCCGCCGCGGCGGCCGCGTACGACGTTGTTGCCGACCGCGTCGCGGCCATGGAGCCGTGGCGCCCGGGGCGGCACGCGGCCGTCTCGGCGCTCGCGCGGCGGCGCGGCGCAGCCGACCGCCTGTTCGCCCCCCGGCCCCAGCTTCTGGCCGACGCGTTTGCCGCTCTCGGCGCCAGCGCTGCGGCCGCCCCCGCGGGCAAAGCGCTGGGCGACGCGGTGGCGGCCCTGGGGCGCGGCCGCGGCGGCGCGGCCGCTGCGCGCTCTTCCTGGGTACCGCCCCTGCTCGCCGCCCTGAAAGACCCCGCCCGCCGCTCCGCCGCGGCTGCGCACGCACTTCCCGCCTGTCTGCGGGCCGACCCCGGCGCCGCGCCCGCGCTAGCGGCGGGGGCGGGCGGCGACGCCGCGCCGCTCGTCGCAGTCCTGTCGGCCGCCCGCCGCCTGGGCGGCCTCCCCGACCTGCAGGCCTGCGTCAACGCCGCAGAGGAAGAGGATGATTGCCGTGCGGACGTCATCGCGGTCCCTCTGGCCCCCCTCGTCGCCGCCGCGCGCTGCGCCGACCCCGACCTCCGCGCCGCCGCGCTCGCGCTCGCCGCCGACGACGGCACGACCGCCCGCCTCCCCTCGCCCGCCGAGCTCGCCATCGCCACCGCGGGCCTGCTGGCCGGCATGCGGGGCGCGGACGACGCGCCCCGGCGGCGGTCGGCCGAGCTCGGTCGGCGGCTGCTCGCGCGCGTGCGCGCCGGGTCGGCCGCCGTCATCGCCGCGCGCGCGGGGCGGGGCAAGGGGGGGACCGGGTTGGACGATGACGCCAGCCTGGCCCTGGCCAGAGGGGCGGCCGACTGGCACGCGGCGTGCGTGCAGGGCTTGGTCGACGCGCTCCACCCCGGCGCGCACCACGCGCGCCGCTGGGTCGCCGCCAGGCTCCTCGCGAGCCTGGCGGGCGACTGGCGGGCGGCTGGCGCGGTGGCGGCAGCCAAAGGGCACCCGCCGCCGGCGCTGGGGCCGGCGCACCTGGGCGGCGGCGGGGGCGCACCTGTGCCGCCCTCGCGCGGCGCGCCGGGCGACCCTCCCCTCGCGCCGCTCGTCCTCCTACCCCCCGACTGGTGGTCCCCCGCCACCATCGCCACCCTGCTCGCCGCCGGCGCCGACTCGTGGGACAAGCTGCGCGAAGCGGCGGTCGACGCGCTCGCCGCGCTGCCGCTGCCGCTGCCGGGCGCGCGCGACGCGGCGGGCGTCGCTGCGCTCGCCGCGCGCGCCGCGTCCCTCGCCGCCTCGCCCCGGGCGCGCGAGGCTGATGCGGGAGCGAGATTGCTGGGCCTGCTACATTCGAGCTATGTGCTCGAGGGCGGGTGGGGCATCGAGTTTGGCGCAGGGTGGGCGCCGCGCGCCGTGCCGCCGCCGTCCAACTCCCCCCCCTCCACCCGCTCCATCGCCCTGCTCCACTCGGTCCTGGACGCGGTCGCCGCCGACCTGGCCGCCGGCGCGGCCGACCCCGACGCCGCGGCGCGGCGCGGGCTCGCGTGCGCGTCGCTGCGCTGCGCGCGCGCGCTGCTCGCCGGGACGCCCTGGGGGGAGTTGGAGCCAAACGAGGAGCAGGCCGCGCTGGACAGAGCATCATCTTTGGCCCAAGACGCGCTCGCGTGCACGGCTACCCTGCTGGCGAGCCCGCAGGCCGCGCTCGCGGGCGCGGCCGACGTCGACGCGGGGGGGGTCGGCTATGGCGCCGCCGCCGACGCGGGCGACACTTCAGCACCATCACCGCCCCTGACCTCCGGTGGCGCGTCCCTGCTCCGCCTGTCGGCCGCGTGGCGCACGGGGCGCGAAGCGGCGGCGGTCGCCGACGCGGTCGCGCGCGCGGGCGACGCTTCAACCGCCACCCTGACCTCCATCGGCGCCTCCCTGTCGTCCTGCCTGCAGACCTGCAAACACGTGGGCGTGCTGGACGCGGCCACGGTCGCCCTGGCGGCTGCCTGCGCGTCCCTGCTCGCGCGCGGTGACGTGTCACCGCGCGCCTGGCTCGCCGCCTGGACCGCCCGCGCCAACGCCGACGGACAAGGCCTGGACGACGTCGTGCGCCGGTCGGCGGGCGTGCCGTGCGAGCTGGTGGCGTTGTTGAGGGGGGAAGTGGCGGCGGTTGCGGGTCCGTGTGCTGCCGTCGGCGACGCTGTTGCCGCCCTCGTGGCCACCCTGGCTAACCCATCCCGCCCCTGGCCCGCCCGTGTGCACGCCGCGCACGCGCTGCGCGTCGTGGTGGACGACGCGTGCCTCTCGACCGCCACCGCTTTCGCCGCCGTCCCCGCCCTCGCCGCCTGCCTCGCCGCCCTGGGCGCGCCCGGGTGGGAGGTGCGCAACGCGGCCGGCTTGACGGCTGCGTCGCTGGTGAGGCGCGTGGCGGGCGCGGCCGCGCCGGTGGGGGCGCCGGCCGCGCGCGCGCCGACGCCCAGCGAACTGTGGCGCCGCCACCCAGGGCTGGCCGGCGTGCTCGAGGCCGCGGTGCGAGACGGTGCTGCGGTCGCTCCCACTGCAGCCGCGCCGCCGCGCGCGCTGGGCGTCGCGTTGGCACTGCTTTCGCGCCTGCGCCCGCCGCGCGTGGCTGACGACTCCTGTGCCGCGCTCGCGGCCCACGTGCGGGCTTGTGCTAGCGCTAGAGATGCAGGCGTGCGCGCGCTGGCGGCGGCCGCGCTGCCGCCGCTGGTGCCGGCGGGAAGGGCGGCTGACGCGGCGGCGGCCGTCGCCGAGGGCCTGCCCAGGGCTGGCGCGCCCGTCGCCTCCCACAACGAGGCCCACGGCCGCCTGCTCCAAATCTCCGCCCTCCTGAAAGCCGCCGCTTGGCCCGCGCCCGGCGGCGGCCCGCCCGCGGGCGCTGGCGACGCGCGTGCGGTCGCCGCGGCGGCCGCCGCGCTCGCGCCCGCGCTCTGGCTGACCGCGCCCGCCATGGGCTGTGTGCCCGTGAGGGCGGCGGCGATTGACGCGGGCGCGTCGCTGGTGGCGGCGGCCGACGGGCTCCTGCCCGGGCGTGTCGCGCCGGCCGAGGTCGACGTCGTCGCGGCGGCCACGGCCGCCGCTTCCCGCGCCGCCCTCGCGGCCGCCACCGCCGGCTGCGGCCCCGTGCTGGGTGGGGACGCCCTGCAGTCGTCGGCCGCGGCTGCCCTGGCCGCTGGGCGGGCGGGTGCGTGGCCGGCGGGCGCCGACGCGCGCGCGGCCGCGCGCGCGCCCGACCCCAACGCGCGCGCCGCGTCGTTTGACGCGCTGTGTGCGCATGTGGACTCCAGTAGCCATATTCCCGACTACGTAGGCGACCTCGTTTCCGGAGAGCTGGCTCGCGGGTGGCGCGCGGGCGCGCCGCCCGACGCGCCGACCGCCGCGCTCCGGCTCTGGGCGCGCGTCGCGGCGACGGCGGATGGCTTGCCGCCCGTGGACGTGCTGGCCTCCATTCTGGCGAGTGCCGCGCCGCCCCCGGACGCGCGCGCCGCCGCGCTCGCCGCGCTCGGCCGCGCGGTCGGCCGTGAGCCGGAGGCCGCGCCCCACCTCACCGCCGCCCTGGCCGGATCCGTCGCCCCTTCCTCGGACGACGCCGAGCGCGCCGCCGCGGCGGGCGCGCTGGCCGACTGCGGGCTGCTGCCCGCGCTGCGGCGCGGCCACCCCCACCCCTCGCGCGCGCACGCCGCGGCCGCTTGGGCCGCTTCGCTGACGCTACTCCAGGACGAGGACGACGCTGTGCGCGCCGCGGCCGCCGCCGCGACGGCGGCGGCGGTCGGCGGCGGCGCGCGCGGGCCGCCACCGGACGCGCCGTCCGCGCTCGCGGGCGTCGCCGCGCACGTGGCCATGCAGGGCGGTGACACGGAAGTTGTGAGGGATGCGCTGCTCGCGTGGATGCACGAGTGCGTGGTGGTGGGGGGGAGAGGGGTGGAAGAGGGCGCCCGAGACCCCCGGGCCGACGCCGACGCCCCACACCTCCCCAGGCCGTCGCCTGCCTCCTCCTCGATCCCCTCGACCCATGGCCGTCTGCGCCTCTTCGACCTCGACCCCGACAACGCGGCCGCCGAGCCGCTGCTGGCCAGCCACGCGGCGTGCGCGGCGGCGGCCGCGGCGGCGGCGGCGGGGGCGCTGCCCGCAGCCTTGTGGGCGCCCAAGGTGGGGCTGTGGGCGGCCGCGACAGCGGTCGACCTCCAGAATGCCAGCGCCGCGGTGGCCCTCGACGCGGGCGCGGCGTGGGAGGCGCCCACCTTTTTGCGTGCCGCGACGGCGGCCGCCGCCCTGGCCGCCGCCGCGGCGCTGCCCGGCGCTTCCGAAGCGACCGATGTCGTCCAGACCGCGCTTGCCGCCGCGGTGGCCGCCGTCGCCGCCGCCCCCGCGGCGCCGGCGTGCCTGGCCGCCGCGGTCGGCGCGGCGGCGCGCGCGTGGGGGGTGCCGGCCGAGACGCTGGACGCCGCGGCCGGCGGCCGGCGCGATCCCTTTTGGCTGGCGGCTGGCGACTTTGGAAGCGAAGGGGGGGCGTGCGGAAAGGTCACACCCCTCGAGGTGTGACAGACCGGCTCGAGGGCGCCGCCACAACTCCCCGCGCGGGCCGCCTCTCCTCCCTCAACCCTCGCCGGCGAGCGCCCACATGGGGCTTTTCTCACGGCGCGCCGCCGCGGCGCCCGCGGGCGCCGCCCCCGCGGGCGGCGGCCCATCCGCGCGCGTGGGGCGCACCGTCTCGTCCGCCTTTGGCCGCGCCCGCCCCGCGGCGACGGCGCAGGAGGCGTCGTCCGGCGGGCCGCCGGCGGTGACGGACGAAGAGCGCGGTGCGTGAGGAGAGGGCGGCCCGGGACGCCGCGTAGGGCTTCCTGCCGCGTAGGGCTTCCTGCCGCGCCGCGCCCGCCGCCCACACGCCCCCTTTCCCACTCTTAGCCGTCGCCGCTCTGGCAGCCGCGTCCGCCGCGGGCGCCGCGCCGTCGCCCGCGGGCGGCCCCGTGATGCGCCGCGCCAAGAGCCGCATCTCGGACGACTTTCCGCTGGCGCCCTCGAGCCCCGAGGTGAGGAGGGAGGCGGTGGTGAGGAAGGGCGCGCGGTGAGGCCAGGGCCGGTCCAACGCCCCACATCCGCCCCCCCAGCCGACGCCGCACCCGTCGCCGCCGCGCGCGCCCGCCGCCGCGCCGCCCGCCCCGGCCCCCGTCCCCGGCCGCGGCTGGGCGGTGGCCCGCAAAATCGTGGCGGCGTCCGCGTTTGCGCGCGCCGCGTCGGTCACGGTGCACGCGAACAAGATTGTCGTCCGCGAGCCGTCGGCGCGCGGCGGGGCGGCCTTTGCCCCGGCCTCGCCCTCGCCCGCGGCCGCCGGCCCGCTGGCGGGCGCGGCGGCGGACGACGACGACGCGGCGGCGCGGGCCGCCGCGTTCGACGAGGACGGAGTCGTCCGGGAAATTCACTTTTCCGGCGGCTCCGCCCGCCTGCTCGCCCGGCACGCGTCGCGCGGGCACCTGGTGGGGGCGGTCGAGTGACAGGGTGGGGGTGGGAGAGGCGTGGGGGAGTCGCGGCCGAGTCTGGCTCGCGAGACTGGCCGCCGCGCCCGCGCGCGAACGACGGGCCGCTTCTGACCCTGTCTGTCGCGCGCGGGGCGGCTTGTACTACACGAGTGGTGATGCAAAACCGCTTGCTCCCCTGACAACAACAAAAACTATCCCTCTCTCCTCACCGTCTCTTCCTCGGCGCCAGCGCCAGCTCCACCGCGCCCGCCGGCCGCAGCGTGAGCGAGGGCGCGGCCGAGGGAAAAGGGGCGCCGGGGAAGGGCGGGGACAGGGACGCTGCGTTGAGCAGCGCCGCCGCGGTGAGAACAAATTCCAGACACGCAAACCCCGCCCCTATGCACGCGCGCGGCCCCGCGCCAAACGGCATGAACGCGCCGTTGGGCCCCATGGACGCGAGGAGGGACGGCGACCGGAGGCCGCCGGGGCCGTCGCGGCGCGCGGACGCGAGCGGCGCGGCCCACCGGGAGGGGGCGAACGCGCGGGGCGCGTCCCAGAGCGCGGGCGACCGGTGCATGAGGTAGGGCGACACCAGGATCGTGGTGCCGGGGGGGAGGCGGTGGCGCGCGGCGCGAGCGCGGCCACCCCCGCCACCCCACCGGCTCGACGCCTCCACCTCCCCGCCGCCCCCCATGCACCGTCCCACGATGTAGGCCGGCGGCATCAGGCGCAGCGTCTCCAGCAGGACCGCCTCGAGCACGGGGAACGAGCCGGCGTCGGCGAGCGTCGGCGCGCGGCCGCCCAGCACGGCCTCGACTTCCGCCGCGGCGTCTGCTTGGACGTCGGGGTGGTGGGCGAGGAGGGCGGCGGCCCAGGCGAGCGCGATGGCGGACGTCTCCGCGCCGGCGACGAGCATCGTCACCAGTTCGTCCCGCAGACCCCTGTCGCTCACGCGTTCCCCTGCATCCTCCGCCGCGTCCAGCATGGCGTCCAAGAGACAAGGAAGAACAGGCGCTGAAGTCGCGGGAGCGGGCGGACCGGCGGCCGCGCGCCGCGCGCGCGCTTCCCGGCGCTCCGCGATGATCTCGTACACCACGCCATCGAGCGACGCCACCGCGCCGTCGAACGCGGCCCGCCCCGGGGTGGGGAGCCAGGCGGGGAGGCGCAGGGCGGCGGCGCCAGCGCCGGCGAGGTGGGTGAACGCCGCGTCGACCGCAGCGAGCACGCGGGCGCCGGAGGGCGCGCCGCTGTCGCCGCCGTCGACGTCCACGCCAAACAGGGCGCGCGTGACGACGGCCAGAGTGACGGCGTGCGCGTCGGCGTGCACGTCGCGCGTGGCTGCGGCCGCCCAGCGCAAGCGCGCGGCGTCGCCCGCGGCGGCCGCCATCGCGCCGCCGTACGCCTCGACCGCCGCACGGCGAAAGGCGGGCGTTGCCAGGGTTCGTTGTCGGCGCCAGGTGGCGCCGTCGGACGTCAGCATTCCCGCGCCGGTGATATCCGCGCCGGGGAGGAAAGCAGTTCCCGATTTGGTAAAAATCTCGCCGCTGGCGTCCCCCAGCACAGTGGCGGCCGCCATGGGATCGCTCACGATGACCACGCGCTCGCCGGCGAGCACCACGCCAACGACGCCGCCGTGCCGCGCGGCGAGCGAGTCGAGCGTTCCCAGCGGATCCGCCGCAAACACGGGGCCGACGTCGCCGGGGGGGCCGGGCGGCCAGCCAGGGGGGGAGGGCGCGAGGCCGGCGGCGAGGCGGCCATGCCGCGGCGGGTGCGGGCGCGCGCGGGCGGCGGGCGGCGCCGGCCTGCCGGCGCCGGGCGCGGCCGGCATCGGAAAGGCAAGTGGGAGGGGGGAGGGGGGAGAGTGGTGTGGAGGCGCGAGAGAGAGCGCTAGAGGCTAGCCGCGCTACCACTCTTCGTGCCTCTCTTTGGACAGTGGCAAGTGCTGGTCACATTCAGGGAACGCGCAATGAACCCCCTCTCAAACCTCAAACTGGAGCTGGGTCGGCAAACGGGCCGCGCCCTTCGCGGCCGCCCCGGCGTCGGCGCGCCCCGCCGCGACGACGACGGCGGCCTCGGCCGCCGTCAGCGCGGCCCCGCGCCGCGCGATGACAGCGGCCGCCGCGCGCGCCCCTTCCCGGCCGAGAGCGGCGATGGGCAGGCCGGACAGGAGGCCGTGGAGCGCGCCCGCCGCGAACGCGTCGCCCGCGCCGTTGGTGTCGACCGGGGGGAGGCGCCCCCAGACCGGCGGCACGACCGCGAGCGCGCCGAGCGCGGACACCGCCGCCCCGGACGCCCCGTCGGTCACCGCGGCGACGCCGACCAGCGACCCGAGCGCGGCCGCCGCGGCGCGCGCGTCGCCGGGGTCGCCGCCGAGCAGGGCGACCGCTTCCGCCTTGTTGGCAAAGAGGACGTCGGCGAGGCCGGCTTCCAGGGCGCGGTTGATCGTCGCCCGGTGGCGGTCGGCGACGCCGGCGTCGCCGGCGGTGAGCGCGACGAGGCCGCCGGCGGCGCGCGCGGCTTCAGCCGCGGCCTGAATCGCGGCCTCCGCCCCCGGCAGCTCCCACAGGTAGCCCTCGATGAGCAGGATGCGCGTGGACGCAGCCGCCGAGAGCGCGGCCGGCGTCCAGGTCAGGGGGCCCGCCGCCTCGACGTGCGCGAGGAACGAGCGCTGCGCGTCGCCCGTCGTGAGCACTGCCACCGTCCCAGTCGCCCCCGCCGCCGCGGAGAGGCACCCCGGCACGACGGTCACCCCTGCTTCGGCCATCGACGCGGCGTGGAACGCGCCCTGCGCGTCGCCGCCGGCGACCGGGGCCCAGCCGACGGAAAGCGGCGCGCGGCCGCCGGCCGCAGCGGCCGCCGCGCCGAGGCGCGCGACCGCGCGCACCGTGTTGGACGCGGACCCACCCGCGGACACGGTGGGGGACGCGGCATCAAGCGCGGCCAGGAGGCGGGCGCGTTCGGCGACCGAGACGAGGCTAGGGAAGAAAGGAGCGGGCGGTGGTGGGATGGGGGCGCGGCGTCCGAGGCAGCGGCCGCCGCGGCGCCGCGCGGAGCGGGGCAGCCGCTTCCGCCACCACGCTCCCGACCGCGACCGTGGCCCCGCATGGCGCGCGTGCCGAGGGGTGGCGCGAGGGCGGCGGAGGCCTGCCGCCCCCCCGCGCTCCCCCCGAAGCCGGCGGCCCGCCACGCGGGCCGCGCCGCCACCGCCCCACCCTCCCTCCATCACTCACCGCCTCCCGCCCTTGACCGCGCCGACGGCGTCCAGGAACGCGTCGTCCACGGTGGCGGAGAAGTCGACCATGGCCTGGCCAAGGCCGACCAGGTCGAAGCGGCGCGGGCGCGACCGGTCGGCGGGCGGCGACGGCGACCGCCGGGATGTGCCCGAGGAGGTCGTCACGGCCGCCGCGCGGGCGGGGCGGGCGCAATGGGGGGGGGAGGGGCGCGGCGCGCAGGCGGCGGCCCGCCGGCCGCCGCGCGTCGGGGGGGCGCGCGCGGGCGCCGCCGCAGGGGCGGCGGCGGCGAGGGCCGGCATCGCGTGCGTGTCGGGTGCGGGGCGCGGGGCCGGGCCGCCGCGGCGAGGTGTGAGAGAGGGTTGCCGCGGTCGCCAGCCCCCCCTGTTCGTTGCGGTGTTGTTCAAAGGAAAGCAGCCCCCCCCCCTCCCCCTCCTCACATGATGGCGCACCGCACAGGCGCGATGGCGGCGCCCCCCGCCCGCCCCGCGAGCGCGGCGTCGGCCGCAGCGGCCGCGACCGACAGCCACGCGCCCGGCCCGTCGTCCCTCCCGCCGCCGCCGCCGCCGCCGCGGGCGACGGTGGCGGCCGCGTTGGTGCGGGCGACGGCGTCGGCGCCGGTGAGCGTCGAGCGCTCGTCCGCGGTCGGCGCCCACAGGCGGAGCAGGCCGCCCGCCGCGGTGGTGGCCAGCACGGGCGCGCCGGGGTGCGGCGCCACCGCCACGCTGGCCGGCGGCGGCGCCGCGCGCTCGCCGTTGGCGGGGGTGGGGGTGGCGGGGGGGGCGAGCATGGCCACGAGGCGGCCCGAGCGCGGCGGGGCGCCGCCGCGGCCGCCACGCCCTTGCCGCGCCCACACAAAGACGCGGCCGCAGTCCGAGGGCGCGACGACGAATTCGTCGCGCCCGCCGGCGAGCGCGAGGCCGCGGGCGGCACCGAGGGGGCGGTGGCCGGCGAAGCGGGCGCGGAAGCGCGGCGCGGCACCGACCTCGGCGTCCCCCTCCTCGTCCGACGACGACGCCGGACGGCGCGCGGCGCGGGGGTCGAACAGGGCGGCCTGCATCGAGTCGGGCGCGGGGGCGGCCCGGTGGCGGCGGCGGGGTGGAGGCGGCTCCGAGCGCGGCGCCGCGCGGCGGGCCGGCGGCAGCGCGCTGGGCCGCGGCCCGCGCGCGACCGCCGGCGGCGCCGGCACGCCGCCCGTCGTCTCGTCCATGACCTCGTCCAGGGGCGGCTCCGCGGCCGCGGCGGCCCCCGCGCGCGTGCGCTTGCGCGCGCGCCGCGCCGGCGCCGCGCCGCGCGTGCGGCGCGCCACGCCGCCGGACGAGGTGGACGGCGAGTCGGAGGCGTCAGAGGCAGAGGGTGGAGCCTCGGGCGGCGGGGGCGGCGACGGCGCGGCGGCCGACGGCGGCCGGCGCGGCGGCGCCCGGCTCCCCCGCCCGGGCTCCTCGCCCCACGCGTCGGCCACCACGTCAAACTCGTAGATGGCGTCGCCCGCGTACGAGGCCAGGAGAGAGGCGCCGCCGTCGGCAAAGGCGACGCCGGTCACACCGCCGCCGCGCGCGGTCGCCGCCGCCCTCGCCGCCGCCGGCGCGGTCGCGTGCGCGGGCGCGAACGCCGCGACCGGCGCCCGCCCCGGCCCCGTGAAGCGCACGTCGTACACGCGGACGACGGGGTCGGACCCCGCAACAGCGATGAGCCACGGCCGCCGCGCGTCGGCCGCGAGCGCGGCCGCGCGCGCGCCGACGCCGCCGGGCGCGCCGCCGCCGCGCAGGTCGGCCACGATGGGCGGCTGCTGGGAGCCGCCACCCGGCGAGGTCGATAGGGACGCCCCACCCGGCGCGCGCACGTCGACGCGGCGCGCGGTGCCATCGTCCGAGGCGGAGACAAAAGTGAAGGGGTCGAGCACGGCGAGGCCGCGCACGCGGCCGCGGTGCAGGTGAAAGGGGCGCACCGCGCCCTTGGCGCCATCGACGAGGCGGACCTGGGAAGGAGGTGGCGGGTCGGTGGAGCGCGGTGCGCGCGCGCTCCCGCCCTCCACCCTCTCCTCCCTCGCCTCACCTGCTTGTCCGCCCCCGCGGTCAGCAGGCGGGCGTCGTCGCCGGCGCCCATGAAGGAGAGGGCGAGCACGGGCGCGGTGTGTCCCTACGAGGA